>ENA-OYXU01000115-OYXU01000115.1-human-gut-metagenome-genome-assembly--contig:-NODE-115-length-34344-cov-8.989209_pt1 | contig 34344 bp, 38 predicted proteins | sample MGYA00243243_ERZ653435 | MGnify/ENA primary metagenome ERZ653435 (study PRJEB26926, sample SAMN06165113) | human gut metagenome | biome: ENVO:00009003; feature: ENVO:2100002; material: ENVO:00002003... | reverse complement strand
AGATGCAGCGTAGTCTCGTGGGCTCGGAGATGTGTATAAGAGACAGATATATACTTATTCAAAATAGAAAGTAAGCACAATCATCTTGTTTTGTCCCCGTCGTACACTGTTGGTGAAAGCCTTTAAGTTTTCATCTCGCAGTTCGTTGACATGGTTTTTATCCAGACAATCTGTAAGGCTGTAGCAGAATTTCAGTTCGGGTATAATTTTGAAAAAGGGCAGATACAAATCGCATCCCATTCCCACTTCAATCATTGTGTCCCAGCGCTTTAGCCGGATGAAATCTTGATCTTTCCCCGTGAGGTTTATCATAGGGTTTATTCCAGCCATGATGTATGGGCGGTGATTGTTGAAGCGGGGAGCACTGAACTTAAGGTCTAACGGAAAAGATATGTATGTGGATTTAAGATCCTGAGTGGTTTCAGCAATCTTGCCGTTTTCGTCGGTGTTGTCCATATCCTTAAAGGTCAGGTGCTTCGCGCCAAAGTGCATTGTAGGGTTGAATCTTAGAGAGAGCTGACTGTTTATTCTTGCCTCAGCCACCACTCCCACGCTGAATCCCGGGTTCCATTTGTCGGCATCGCACAATATTGTTCTCACTTGCTGTGTGCCGTCGCTAAGAGTAATTGTCTGCGGTCCAACGTTCTCAAACTCAAAGTCCTGCATGTTCATTCCCACGGAGATGCCGAAGTGGAGCGGTCGCAGGTCTATGTACGGCTTGTTTTGCACGGTGCGTTCCTGTGCCGACATCGATGCCGTCAGAGCGCTGAACAATATTATAGTCTTTAGTCTTCTCATACCTATTATATAATAACGGGAAATGGGTTATGATATTATGTGAGGAGGGTATTTTTTTAGGAGTGGTAGGAGTGGTAGGAGTTTTAGGAGGATTAGGAGTTTTAGGAGGATTAGGAGTTTTAGGAGGATTAAGAGTTTTAGGGGGAGTAGGAGTGGCAGGAGTTTTAGGAAGGATAGGGAATGTTGGAGAGACGTCTTGTTATTTAGACGCTGTATGAATTACGAAAAAACATTATTAGAGTTTAGGTAATCTCAAAAATAGTTTGTACCTTTGCAATAGAATTTTTTGGTATTATTAATTTAAAATAGAAAATTATTATGGCTTACGTAATTGGTGACGACTGTATCGCATGCGGTACATGTATCGATGAGTGCCCAGTAGGAGCAATCTCTGAGGGCGACAAGTATTCTATTAACCCAGACGCCTGCACAGAGTGCGGAACTTGTGCTGATGTTTGTCCTTCTGAGGCTATCAGCCTTCCTGCATAATGCACAAAGGATATTCGGTCATAGAATAATAAAATGGAGTTTCCTTGCGGAGGCTCCATTTTTCGTAAAGGATGGCTGCTATGTCAGGGTGAATGTGTATGGCATGAATAGCGTGGATAAAGTCATATACATATAAATGTGTGGGTTAAATCTGCGGAAAAACGATAAAAAAGCCGATATGAACCATTATGAACTTGTATAATATAAATTTTTACCTTATCTTTGCACCGTTAAACTTAATATAAGACTATATTATTATGAACATCAAGTGTTTAATGGCTCTATTGATTGTGCCGATTATATTCTTGTCTTGTTCTTCGTCGGGTGACGGGGGCGGAGAGCTTCCGCAGCAACCTGACCCGGACACTCCGTCGGCGGCAAGGAAAGAAATAAAAATTAGCACTGCTGTCAATGCCTTGACAAGGGCAACCGATACAGGGTTTGACGCAAACGACTGTATCGGACTGTTCGTGGTGAACTGTGGAGACGGAAACACAGGCAATGAATTGAAATCCAGCGGCAATCATGTTGATAACATGAGATTTAGATATAACGGTACATGGACATCGGACTCACACGTATATTGGAAGGATGACGTCACCCATGCCGACTTCTATCTGTATTATCCCTATAGGGCAAACATTGGCGATGTCAGAGCAATGCCGTTCAGCGTGAATGCCGACCAAAGCACAGAAAATAAATATAAGGAGAGCGAGCTACTCATCGGTTCAACAAAGAACATGGCTCCCACAGAGAGAAGTGTGAATGTCAATGTGTCGCATGCACTAAGCCAGATAATGATAACGGTGGCTGCCGGCAACGGTTTTACTGCAGAAAGCCTTGCCGCATCCGATGTCAGAGTGACCGTTAACGGGCTGAAAACTTCTGCCACTGTGGATATTGCCACAGCAGCAGTAAACGCCACGGGTGAGCCACAGTCAATAAAGCCATGGCTGAACGGTGGAGCGTATAAGGCGCTCGTTGTTCCGCAGACGGTTGCAGAAACAAACCTTATCACGGTGAGTGTGGACGGTAGGGACTACAACTTGAATAAAGGCTTTACGTTTGCGGGCGGCAAGAGCCATAAATTTACCGTGACTGTCAGCAAGACCAGCAGCGGCATCAATGTCGGTATCACCCAGTGGGACACTGACGGTGTTGACCATGGCGGTGTGGCAGAATAATGACAATCTTATAAAATAAAAACTGTTATCGAATATGAAAATAAAGTCATTTCACATTATATATAATCTCCTTGTGGCGTCGGTCATGGTGTCGTGCAGCGACAGTGACTGGCTGGGAGACAACAATATAGAGAGCAGGCTGAAAATAGAGGTTACCGGCGACATAGATCAAGTGGCTGTGACAAGAGTCAATGATAACGGATTTGTTGACGGCGACGTGATGGGTGTGTATATCGTTGATTACAACGGCGACAATCCAGGCACACTGCAGGTTAGCGGCAACCGTGGTGACAACGTGCGCCATACATTCGACGAGGCAAATTATAAATGGAACTCCGCCTACGATGTGTTTTGGAAGGACAAGCATACCAAGATTGATGTTTACGGATATTATCCTTTCGGAAATCCGGAAAGCGTTGATGCGTACGCTTTTACTGTGCAGCGCGACCAGAGTAAGACTACCGTGGACGGCGAGATGGGCGGCTACGAGGCGAGTGATTTTCTTTGGGGCAAGGCTGCCGATGTGGCTCCCACAACGAGCGTTGTGCGACTGTCGATGCAGCACCGCATGGCAAATGCCCGTGTAACCCTTGTCGAGGGTGTAGGATTTGCCGAGGGCGAATGGACGGCGACCGAGAAGGACGTTCTTGTTGCCAATCTTACTCGTGAGGCAACAATTAATCTTGCTGACGGAACAGTGAAGGCAAGCGGCGGTGTGGAGAAGACCGCTACTGTCCCGTCACGTGTCAACGACGAGTGGCGTGCCATCGTTGTGCCGCAGACCGTAGCGGCTGGCACCACCATGTTCAGCATCACCATCGGCGGTGTGGCGTATAAGTTCAGTAAAAACGAGGACTTTACATATACGGCTGGAAAGATGTCGAACTTCGCCATACGTGTTGATAAGAAAGAAAACAGCGGACAGTATGCCCTCACGCTCATCAGCGAGAGCATCACGGCATGGGAGAACGACCTTGTGAGCCACGATGCCACGGCAAAGGAATATGTGATAATCAATTCTACGGCAGGAAAGCTGAAGGAGGCAATTGCGGCGGCTGGAAAAGACTATAAAAAGTTGAAGAACCTGAAGATTACTGGAGAAGTGAATGCAAGCGACTTCTATTTCATGCGAGATGAAATGGATGTTTTGCAGGCATTGAATTTGAAGGAAGTTGTTATTAAAGGGGAGCGAAATGAGAATGACTGGGGAGATACAGCTGGAAAAGATAATAGAATACCAACAATGGCATTGAACAATAAAAATTCTTTGTTAAGGTTGGTTCTTCCAGATAAATTGGAAATTATCGGACAAGCAGCCTTTGATGGTTGTATAAATCTGACTGGTTCATTGAACATACCTGAGGGAGTGACCAGAATTGAAGCCAGTGCTTTTTGCTACTGTTTTTCACTTACAGGCTCATTGTCTTTACCATCCACGTTGGAATATATAGGTGGCGGAGGCGCCGTTTTAGGTTTGGGAGCTTTCAGAGAATGTGGTTTTGTTGGTGAAATTAAAATCCCTAATAATGTAACCTATATTGGTGTACAAGCCTTTTGGGGCTGTAAGGGGTTGTATGGAGAATTACATTTGCCTGATAAATTAAGCTATTTGGGAACAGGTGCATTCGAGGCTTGCCAAAATCTTACAGGTTCATTGTCCATTCCACAAAGTTTGACTGTCATTGGTGAAAATGCTTTCTGTGGATGTGGTTTCAACGGAACTCTCACTCTCCATGATGGTATCACTTCCATCGGACGTGCGGCATTTGCAGGTAATCCTTTAAAGGGGGAATTGGATTTGCCGAAGAACTTAACTGTTATTTCCGACAGGGCTTTTGATGGTTGTGACTTCTCAGGTGAATTAAAGTTGCATAAATCTGTTAGTGTCATAGGAGATAAAGCTTTCGCATACAACTGGCGTCTGATGGGCATACTTGATATACCAGAGGGTGTACAATCAATTGGTGCCGGTGCTTTTGCTAAATGTAGAAGCATAGAAGGACTGATTTTGCCCGAAAGTTTGGAGAATATACGTTATGAAGCCAGCTGGTATGAAGATGGTGGAGCATTCCAAGACTGTTTTGGCATTGGTAGTATTGTTTGTAAGGGTACAACTCCTCCTTATATACAATCTGGCGCTTTCGACGGTGTTGCCAAGGACAACTTTACGCTTGAGGTTCCAGAATCTGCTATTCATCAGTATCAGTCTGCGAGCGGATGGTGCGACTTCAAGCGCATTGCCGCCCATCATGAGCTGGTGTGCCGTCCGTCGGTGGCTTGTGCCCTGAACACCGAACATAAGCAGACTCTCGTGATAAATGCCGAGGGCGAATGGGAAGTGGAGAGCAAGCCCGACTGGTGCGAGCTGTCGCAGACCAGTGGCAGCAAGAAGACCGAGCTGACACTCACCATCAAGCAGATGGCGCATGGAGCAGGAAACAGAAACGGCGAGATAAAGTTCAGGTTGAAGGGCAAGGACTATACCCACACCTGTGCCGTTGCGCAGTATGACTATGAGTACGGCGAGGATCAGTGGCTTACCTTGCAGAAAGCCACCCGCGGCAACAACGGCGGCATTAACATTGTGTTTGTGGGCGACGGCTACGACGGCAAGGATATTGCTGAGGGCAGTTATCTGAAAGACATGCAGGAAGGCATGGAGCATTTCTTCGGCATCGAGCCATATAAGACCTACCGCAATTACTTCAATGTATATACTCCGTTTGCCCTTTCTGCCGAGAGCGGCGTGGGAACGTTGAACACCATACGCTATAACCGTTTCAATACAACGTTTACGGGTGGTGTGGGATTGAGATGCGACTACGACGAGATGTTCCGCTATGCGCTCAATGCTCCTACAGTGACTGTGGATAACCTCTGCCAGACACTGATAGTGGTGATACCAAACAGCACCGACTACGGCGGCATCTGCCAGATGTGGAATGACGGCTCGGCAATAGCCTTCTGTCCTAAGAGCACCTACGGTTATCCGCTCGACTCACGCGGAGTGATGCAGCATGAGGCTGGCGGTCACGGCTTTGGCAAGCTTGGCGATGAGTACATCTATCACAATGCGTTCATTGATTTCTGCGATTGTACCTGTTGCGGACACGTCTTTGAGTTTAATTCAGCCAAGGCTTTGGGTTGGTACGACAACCTTTCGCTCACGGGAAAGATGCACCAGGTGCCATGGAGCCATCTGATATTCGATTCGCGTTATAGCGACATCGTTGACATCTTTGAGGGCGGATATAAGCACAACCGCGGTGTGTTCCGCTCGGAGCAGAACTCCTGCATGAACAACGATATACCTTATTACAGCACAATCAGCCGCGAGAGCATAGTGAAGCGTATCAAGAGATATGCCGGCGAGGAGTATTCGTTTGAGGAGTTTGTTGCCAACGACAAGCGTGATGTCGGAGCGGTGACCAGAACCGTTGGAGCATCGGCAACCCGTAATGTTCATTCGCATCAGCTGCCACCCGTAATCCATAAGGGCAGTCCGCTAAAGGGGCTGAAAACGAGAAAGGCAAGAAGGTAGGAGGATTAATAGTTGTAGGAATATTAGGAAGAGTAAGAAATTAAATGGATAAAATTATGAAACGACACATTATATATATAATAGGTATGGCGCTTATGGGGCTTACTGCATGCTCCAATGGCGACTCCGATGACATGCCGAAGAGCGCCAAAGAAACACCTATGACATTCAGCGTGAGCTATCCGGCGCAGACAAGAGCCACAGCCGCAGCCTTTGAGGAAGGTGACAAGATAGGGCTTTATGTGGCTGATGCATCCATGCCGCTGGAGATTGGAGGCAACCTCGTGAACAACGAGCAGCTTACGCTTACAGCTGGAAAATGGACGGCAAGCCGCACGCTGTATTGGGATGAGGGCACATACAACGCATACGCCTATTATCCCTACATGGAGGTGGAGTCGATAGAAGACCAGCCTGTGAGTGTGGCTACAGACCAAAGCATAGTGGCAACAGCCGGCAAGATGAGCGCATACGAGGCAAGCGACCTGCTATATGCCAGGACCGCAGGAGTGACGGCATCAGCATCGCCCGTGCCTCTCACGTTCAGACACATCATGAGCAAACTAACCATAAGACTGGTGAAGGGCGAGGACTTTGAGGGCGCCATGCCTGCCGATGCCCAGGTGTTTATCCACAACACCGTGACCACTGCCACTGTTGACATTAGTGCGGGAGTGGTGACCCGCAGCGCAAAGGGTGCAAGGCAGACCGTCAGGGCATGTTAGGAAAGCGACTTCACCTTCGGGGCGATTATCGTGCCGCAGCGTCTTGACAACCGTGTGCCGTTTGTTGAGGTGATAATGAAGGGAGTGAGCTATCTTTTTGAAAGCAAGTTCCTGTTCAAGTCAGGAGTGAACCATCTTGTGAACCTCGTCATCGACGACAATCCTGAGAATGTCAAGATTGATATTGGCGGTGAGATTGAGAATTGGCAATAATGTTTAAATTGTAAATATGATAAAAAAGGCAATATTATCTCTTACCATAATAAACATCTTTTTGCTGGGTGTGGCAATTGCTTTGTGGCAACTGCCACACTCCCGTGTCGTATCAGCCAATATACAAACCGACACGGTGGCAGCGGCACGGACCGCCATTTTGAGAGATACGGTTATAAAAGAGAGAAACCAGCCTGTGATAGCGGCTGAACAGAACGGCAGCACTGACCTTGAGCCTGCTCCTGAAAGAACAGCAGATAAAGGCAGGATTAACGGCGACATAGCGTCTATGGCAAAGGATAATCCCTTCTATGCCGAAGCAGCGAAGGTGCTGTCGGGAAAACTGGAGGAAAAGGATGCCGGCAACCGCCGGATGATACTCAACTACTGCGAGCATCTGCGCACATCGTACACCACAAAGGATATCGATTTCCTAAGACAGGTGTTCAGTCAGGAGGCGCTTATCATTGTGGGCAATGTGGTGCATACAGCCTCTGACGGAGAAACGGCAGGCATAACGGGCGATGAACGTGTGACATTCAGTCTGAAGACCAAACGCGAGTATCTTGACCGTTTGGAAAAAGTGTTTGCCGCCAACAAAAAGATAGACGTCAAATTCTCCGATTTCCATATCATGCGCCATCCCACGATGGAGGGAATATATGGAGTTAGCCTGAAACAGAAATACACAAGCGACAGATATTCAGACAATGGTTATCTTTTTTTGCTGTGGGATTTCCGCGACAGGGCGATGCCGCTGATTCATGTCAGGACGTGGCAGCCGTCTTCTGCCGTGAGAGGAGACAATGATATAATTGGCATTAAGGACTTTAATTTTGAATGATGGGGAGGGTGTAGAAATGGTAGGAAAAGTAGGAGTAAGTGTTTTAGGACTTTTGCTGATGCTGGCAATGGCGGTGCCGTGTGCTGCGCAGAAGTTCTCGGTGATTTCTGTGAGCCAGCAAGCCAATGATGTCAGCGCATTCATATCGCCTGTGCGCGACCTTAACGGACAAGCTTGTGCCCTGCTTAAAGTGGAGGCTCCAAAGGATTTTGTCTTTTCCACACCCTTGGGCATTGTAAAGCGTGTCGACGAGGTGGGCGAGATATGGCTGTATCTGCCTGCCGGAACAATGCAGATAACACTGAAGCATCCCGAATGGGGAGTGATGCGCAACTATCGCTTTAAGTCTGCCCTGGAAAGTCATGTATGTTATGTGATGAAAGTGAAATGCCCGCAGCCTGAAATAACGGAGGTACACGACACAGTGGTGCTGACGCAAACCCTGCGCGACACCATTGCCGTGAAATACCGGCGTCCGCCGCTGCCGTGCTCCAGCTATATCATGGCAACAGCATCGCTGCACAGGGGCGGACCGTCGGTGGGACTGTTTATCGCCACAGTGAAGCGCCACGGACTGTTTCTCCATGCACGGTCCAACTTCTGCAGCATAGGAACCACAGAATTTGAGGTTAATTCTGACGGATATGTCAATGACAGTGAGGTTTTGCCGTTCTATAATGGGGAGAAGCGCCAGGCAAACTTGGTAATTACTGCCGGACTCATCCACCGCCTCAGCAAACAGCTGTACGTTTTCGAGGGTGCCGGCTACGGCAAGGCGTCCACAGCATGGCAGCTCGACCAGTCGGAAGGCAACGGCTGGGCTCTGTGCAGCGACCATAGCAGTAAAGGTGTGTCAATGGAGGCTGGACTGATGTGGCACAACGACAGACTTGCTGTTATGATGTCGGCATCAAACATAAAATGCAAGCAATGGCAAATGAATATAGGTGTTGGAATAAGACTTGGAAAGAAATGAGACATAACGCTGTGATTTTATCAATATTGGCTGTTGTGATGGCTGGATGTCAGGCATACGATGAACCACACAATCCGCAACCGGATTTAACCGTTGCCGATGCTGTGGGGATAACACGTACGGAGGCTGTGCTCGCAGGAGCCATATCGGACAATGGCGGCAATGGTTTGCCAAACTTGTGTTTTGAATGGTGGCAGGCGGGCAACACTGTATTTTCGTCTCCTGTATTATCTGCAGGGGAAAATGAGGTGGAATACTTACTGAAAGGGCTGAAACCGGGCAGCAGCTACTGTTTCAGACTGAAAGGCAGTAATGGCAGGGTGGAAATGGTAAGTGAAACCAGACAGTTTGAAACTCTCCCCAATGTAGTGCCAGTAATATCCCGGCTCACTCCTCTCGCTCAAGGACCGGCAAGCCTGATAGCTTCGTTCAGGATAGAGGATAATGGCGGTGAAGACATCATTGAGGCAGGATGTAATGTGCGCAATGTAAAAAGCGGCAATGTGACAAAGCATATTGCCGATATTGCCGGCCTTTCGGACCCGTCGGACGAGTCCGACACTCCAGGCAACACCGTTTACATTACCATGAGAGGATTGGAGCAGAATGCCGACCTCGAAATCACTCCATACGCCGTCAATGCCGTGGGCGAGGCGAAGGGAGCTATCCTTGACATAACAACAGGCAATGCCGTATCTGTATCCCAACCGGGAATGTTGGCTGGACTGCTTGGCGGCGACCGTATGGATTACACCTCACTTTCATTCTCTGGCTTTATGAACGGTGACGACATACGGACTCTCAGGGAAATGGCAGGAATGGACTTCTATGGCAAGGAAACGGACGGAAGTCTCGTCGACATCAACCTCACTGACGTGACTTTTGTTGAAGGCGGCAGCAATTATATCCCATCAAGGAATATGAAAAATGATGTAGTGGGGTATGGAATGTTTCAAAATCTGCATAAACTGAAAAATGTGCTGCTGCCAAATACTGTGAAGACTATTGAGGAGCAGGCTTTTCAAGACTGTTCATCGCTGACATCCATAACTGTTCCTGCCGAAGTTACAGCGGTGACTCCTTCCGACGGTTGCACTTCGCTTGAGGAAATCAAGGTGTCCCCTGCCAACCGCAGTTTCAAGAGCGTCGACGGTGTGCTGTTTGATGCTGGTGTCACCGGCATTCTGTGGTTTCCTATAGGCAGAAAAGGTGAATACTCATTGCCTGCCGGAGTGACCGCCATTGGCGACTATGCCTTCCGCAACAGCCGTATCACACACTTCACCATGAATGACAATATTACCCGTATAGGCAGGGCAGTATTCTGTGGCAGCAGCGTGCAGAAGGTTGTTGTCTCCGACAATCTCGCCACCATTCCTTAGGCAACGTTCCAGTCGTGTACAAGTCTTACGGAGATTCGTCTCGGCAGTGCCACTAATCTCATAGGGGCTTTTGCCTTCGACGGCTGTCCGCTTGCCGACATCTGGCTGCTGGCGGCAATTCCTCCGGTATGCAATGACGAAACGTTCAGCAGCAGCTATGAACTGCTGAAACTGTGCCGCCTGCATGTGCCTGAAAGCAGTATATCCCAATACAGACGTCATCCTGTTTGGGGCAAGTTTGAAAATATCTCAAAATAAGAATAATATGAGCATTCCAGAAATAGAAGAATTGAAATCGAGGGTGGAAAAGAAATACGGCAGACTGCTGTCTACGACCACTGACTTTGATGAGTTTTCAGTTGTACTCAAGAGAATACAGGGTGAGACCGTGTCGCCTTCAACTCTGAAACGGATGTGGGGATATGTAAACGACACCCACAAGACACGTAAGTTTACACTCGACATATTGGCAAGATATATCGGCTATGAGAACTTCGACCAGTTTGTGACGTGGCTGAAGACCAACACCAGGTATAACTCTTCGTTTTTCAACGCATGTCAGTTGACAAGCGGCGAACTGGAATGCGGGCAGATGGTGGAGATAGGCTGGAGCCCCAACAGACTGCTGACGCTGAAATATCTCGGCGACAGCGTTTTTGAGGTAATGGCTTCAAGAAACAGCAAGCTCATTCCCGGCGACCGTTTCGTTACTGGCTGTTTCATTATGCACCAGCCTTTGTTGGTGCCGTTTATCGTGCGTGGCGGAGAAAACACCAAGCCGTTTATCGCAGGGCGAAACGGTGGACTTAATGTAATCAGAATACTCGCAAGATAATGACAGGGGAAAATATTTCATCAGATTTCTTGGATGATGTCAGCGTGTCGTTGAGTGACATTGCTCCTGTGGCTACGGGATTCAGTGACATCAAGGAATGTTATGTCTCAAAGTCGGGATACACGCGGTTGTTCAGGGCAAGGCGTTTTGGCAAGACCTACATGCTGAAATGTCTTAAAAAGGACTATCTGTACACTTCGCTGTATCGGATGGCGCTGAATAAGGAGTTTGAAATCGGACTACAGTTTGAGCACACCAATATTTGCCGCACCATAGGGTGGGAGGAACTGGAGGAGCTCGGACCTGCCATCATTCTTGAGTATATAGACGGAGAGACGCTTGAGTCGTTTATGGGAAAAGGACTGTTGACTAAGCCCCTGGCAAGAAAATTTGTCGGTCAGCTCATCGATGTGCTGGGCTACATGCACAAGAAACAGACCATCCATCGCGACCTGAAACCGTCGAACATCATGGTTACTCACAAGGGAATGAACATAAAGCTCATAGACTTCAGCCTGTCTGACAATGATACGTTCAATATACTGAAGGCTCCCGGAGGCACATCCGGTTACATTGCTCCCGAACTGTTTTTGCCTAACGCCAAGTCCGACATCCGTTGCGACATCTATTCATTTGGAGTGCTGATGTGCAGCATGGCTGAGGCTACGGGCGACAGGGCTATGATGAAGACTGCGCGGATGTGCATGAACCACGATGTGGAGCATCGTCCGCAAGGCATGGAGGAAATATCAATTCCTGCCGATACCAGCGTTTGGCAAATTCTGATATTGATATTCCTGTCGCTGACAGCTGTTGCCCTTTGCGTCAGCATCGTCGTAAGGCTGCTGCAGATTCTATAAATTGGGGATTGAAGCTGGAGCCGGCGGGCGCTATTTCCTTTTCAGCGAGCGCAGATACTGTTTCTGTTCATCAGTTATTCTGAGACTTTCCACGGCTTTCTGTATCGTCTTGTTGTGTGTCCATAGCGGCAGCCGCTGCTGTTCTATATACGGCAGTGTCGCTTCGTATTGTTTTGTAAGGGCAGTGGCGAAATACCATGCCACCATCATCTTTACGTAGTAGTGGTCCGACTCTATGGCTGCCACCTTGTCGAGATATTCCGTGCTGAACCCGTCGTCAAGAAAATGCGCCATGAGCATGCCTGTCCCGAACCTTACGGTAAATGGGTGTGCGTCAGCCATCCATCTGTCGATGTCCTCCAGCAGCCGTTGGTGCGTGTCCTTTCTCTTAAACGCTTTGGGGTGCATCATGTCGCATGTTGCCCAGTTGTCCACATATGGCAGGAAGCGGTCGAGCTCCGCAATCGTCCTGTCATAGTCCTTCAGTTCTGAGAGTATAAAACCGTGAAGGTTGTTCTCGTCATAATATTTGTGCGGCAGTGCCTGAAGCACGGTGTCTCCCTTTCCTTCTTTTATAATGTCCTTTGCCAACTGTCGCAGCTGCGGAGTTCTCACGCCGATGACACATTCCCGGTCGATATCGGGTATCAACCTTGCATGAAAATCCCTGTAAGCCGTGTCTTGCAGGGCAAAAAGTCTGTTGGTAATCTCTTTCATTTATTGTTCGTAGTTTTTATTTTGCAAAAATACAAAAAATAAATGAGAATCAAGTGGTTTTTACCCATTTTTGCATAAAATATATTTTGTGGGCGATAAAATTCATGGGATACGCCCAAAACATTTTCAATGAAAAACTTGCAGGTTTCATAAAAATATATTATTTTTGCAGTCGAATAAAATACAATCATATATGGGAAGAATAGTAGGAAGCCATAAGACAAAGGTTAGAATGGACGACGGAAACATCTATGTGCGCAGAGTAACAAAAGTGCTTTGCGGCAACGGGAAGTTCCGTCATCCCGTAGATTATTATGATGCGACTCCCGGAGCTGTCAAGGTATCTCCTAAAGAATTAGAGCAGCTATCAATACCCGTTTACAAGAAATTGTTATAATGACATAAGGATATGGAGAGCATGTTTGAGGGGTATCCATTCACGTTTGTAATGAATGATAAAGATGACACAGATGACTTACTTTTGTACACTATGCAGTATAGATTTAAGTCTTCAAAATCTCATCATACTTATATAGTTCGCGTAGAGAAATATCCTCAACATGTTTATTGTCTTAAATTTTTTGATAAAGCCAACATCAACAGCAAGGATAAGTACAGTTTGAAAACCAACACGTTTGAGCCAAGAAAAATACTCTATACGATGTACCATATCTTCCTTGAAGTATTGAAGAAAGACAACAAGGCATCTTTATTTTTCATTGGTGCAGAAGATGACCGTGATGAACTTGGGGAGACAACACGAAGATATCGGTTATACAGGAAATTTGTTTCTTCCATCATCAGTAATAAGATGTTTGAACATTTCCGTATTAACGAATTATCTCTTTATATTCTCATAAACAAGAACTCTGATATAAAACCAGATATCCTTGTAAATAAAATCGTGGAAGAGGTGACAAAAGCATATAATGCTTAATCTCACGAGCTAAAATAGTGGTAAACCGATGAAATTTATTATGTAGCCTGCGAAATCTCACTTGGCAGCAGTCGAAATCTCGTTTGGTAGCAGGCAAAAGATTATTGGATAATTGACGAAATACAAATGGAACGCCCGTTGTTGCGGTGCAAAACCTACTTTGCGTGCGCCATCCACCAGTTTCCACCACCACCAACCCCTTGCGGTGTTGCGGAACAGAAAAGTTTCAGAACAATAACAAAAGTTAAAAACTATCTTAAAGTTTCAATTTCCTGATATAAATCCTTGCACATTAAAAATAATTATCGTATTTTTGCGGCGTTAGTTCCAGCCGAGCCTCTTTACAATGCTTAAATAGGCTGGGCTTTTTCTTCCTTCGGGTGACTGGCAGAGTGAGCCGCTTTGGAAATGTTGTTGATAGGAAAGATAATCGCAAATCTAAATGTAAATTATTATTCAAGTTTCCACCACTTCCACCATTTCCACCAGCCTTGCGGAATTGGTGGAAACTCTTTAAGGGACTTCTATATAATAAATAGTTATTTGCCTTATTACTAATAAAATAAAGCAAAAAAATACTCAAAATAAGCAATACATAATAACGTGAGTTCAACGAAATTATCTGAGTATAATCTTTTCTTTTGCAGGATGACATAATACAACTATTACTTTCATATTAAAAATTACCGTCAAATGTTTGGAAGTTTGGATTTTTTGCATTACCTTTGCAGAAGATAAGTTGCATCTCGGCATAACATACAAGCGAGCTTGATAGTTCTGCACTCGATTTGCATTATCTTTGCAAAAAATAAAAACACATAGTATTATGAAACAAAATGTTATGTTTTCTCATGATGATTTCATTCAGATGATACGTTGTGCAAAACAACGTAAGCGTGAATGGGAAAAAAGAGTAGGTGAAAAGCTGGATGCTCTTCAAAGAGAAATAGATTCTAAAAAAACAGATATGGCGCAGTTGTAATGAACAAATTGAGTCTTTCTAAAATAAATGTTACTGCGCCGTATAAGGTTTGGTATGAGGACGGGGAATATCGTTTTATTACGGATAACGATATTCTGTATGCCTTGGGGTTTGATAAGGATTATATGGGGGCTTTCCTTGTATACTGGTTTAATTTAATCAATAGAAGCAGCTTAAGGTCTCCGGGAGATACAAAATTGGAATTTACTGTATCCATAGTTATAGAAGAATTTTTCAGGTGTAATCCCGATGTGTTACTTTACTTGTGTGATTCTGCAAACGGTCAGCAGGCAATGCGTGCACGGCTTTTCAAACGCTGGTTTTCTAAATATGATAAAGATAACGTGTTTGACATTCTTTCTGCAGTTATAAATGATGACGGTGAAGATAACTTTGTTTCAATGATAATTCAAAGAAGTCATCCTCACTATGATGAGATTGTTTCTATTTTTAGTTCTGAAATACAAGTGTTATCTGATATGAAATGATTGTAAGCAAATAACAGATAAAATTAATTTGTTAATTATTATTCGAATTTATAAATGCGTTTCCACCACCACTACCATCCTTGCGGAAGTTGCGGAACTGGTGGAAACTCTTTTCGGAACTTTATGTGATAAAACAGTTATTTGCCTTATTATCAATAAAATAAAGCAGAATATGCAGAAAATAAGCAATATCCTAAAAGAGTGGTGAAAAATCCGCTCTCTTTGGATTGATGTAAAGAATTTAGAGGGCAATTCTATAAAGAGGTGTCTGCTCCGTTATCTCTTTTTTTATGCTCCAAGGCTTTAATAAACAATGAGAGTGGAATTTAATATTAAAGTTTATTCAACAATTATTTGCCAATACCGAAATAATTTCGTAATTTTGCGGTTGAATAAAGTATTTGAACTGATTTAACATTAAACTAAAAACTGAAAATGAGACGACAGGTATTGATTTTTTCCATGATGACGGTTTTCATCACGGCTTTGGGACAGGATATTGTTCCGTCAGGATTCTCTGAGTTGGACGAATGGGTAGGGAAATGCAAGGTGGAGCGCCCCAACGCATTGGGCTATCCCGGCAACTACGACAGTAAGCTGGACGGATTTTATGAGTGGTACACAGCCAACAAGATGCAGAATATCCTCATCAATAATGCCGGTGACCCGTTTGAAGCCTCAGGTGCCTTGTCCTCCGCTAAGTTTGAGCGCGAGGTGATAGAGAGTTTCGCACCCCTTTACGGCTTTGACCTGAGCAACCTCTGGGGACTGGTGACAATGAGCGGCACCGACGGCAACAACCACGGCATATACTTCGGAGTGAACTACTTGAAGAAGAAAACGGGTAAGATGCCTGTTGTCTATGTGTCTGATGAGGCTCACTACAGCAACTACCGTCTTTGCGACGTTCAGCATCTCGACGTTCGTCTGGTGAAGAGCAACGAGATGGGACAGATGATTCCCGAGGAACTTGAGAAAGCCTTGGATACCTCCCGTCCGTGTCTGATGATCTACGCCATGGGGTCAACATTCAAGGGTGCCATCGACAATCAGAAGGAGCTAAACGACGTACTCGATAGACATCCAGAGATAGAGGTTTACAGACATATAGATGCAGCTCTCTTTGGCGGCTACCTGCCCTTTACCCAATACAAGAATCTCGTGAACAGGAAGGAAGTGGGCTATGAGTCAATCTCCATCAGCGGACACAAGTTCTTTGGCATCGACAGTCCCTGCGGTCTGTTCATCACAACACGTGAGGTCTATGACAATCAGGCTTCCTTTGATGTGGCATACCTCAATGCCAACATGCGGATGATAAGCTGTTCGCGCTCAGGCGTTGACCCGCTGAAGTTCTGGTGGCTGCTGAAGACTGTAGGGATAAAGGGGTGGACCGAGCAGGCTACGGTGATGATGGATAATACGGCATATTTGGTGTCAGAGCTCAAACGTATAGGATGGCAATGCTGGAACAACGAATACAGCAACACCGTGTTCTTCAAGCGCCCCAGCAGTGACATCGTGACAAAGTACAATCTTGCATGCAGCCACGACGAGCGGTTTGGCGGCGACTTGGCTCACGTGGTGGTGATGCAGCATGTCAAGAAGGAAGTAATTGACCGGTTCATCAAGGAACTGGAGAGTGATATTATCCCATAAAAATTCAAGAAAGCTACTTTATCACTGTTGATTCCTGTACTCCTTAGGCGTCATTCCCTCGGCATTCTTGAAGAATCGGAAAAAGTAGGGTACGTCCTTGAAACCGCTTTCAAAGCAGACCTGCTGGATTGTTATGTCTTTGCGGCGCAGCAGATTGCGTGCCACTTCAAGCCTGCGGGCATTTATAGCCTCGACGAGCGTCTGTCCCGTATGCTGGCGGAAGAAGGTGCATAGCGAGGAGCGGTTCATGCCGATGTGATTGGCAATGTTGTCAATGCAGATGTCGTGGTTGTAGTTGCAGCAGATATAAATCTTGATACGCTCCAGCCTAATCTCTGCTTCGGTGCGCTGCCGTCCTACGGGCTGCTGTTCGTCGCTCTGCGCTATGGTGACAAGTATGCCCAACAGTGAAACGATGCGTTCTGCATTGTTTTCGTTCTCCATGCGTTTCAGTGCGGTTTGCAGCCGTTGGAGAGTGATGCCGGTAAACCGCACGGCTTCTGTGTATTCTGAGAACCTGCCCACCACGCTGTCAAGCTCAGGAAACTGCAATGCCAGTCTGGAGAACAAGTCCGTCGATATTTGCAGTGTGATGCACTCTATCGTTTCCTCTCCTCCGAAAGCCCAGCAGTGTTTCAGGTCGGGCGGTACCAGCACAACTTCACCGGTGTGGAAAGTTTCCTGCTGACTGCCCATGGTCCGCATTCCGTAGCCCTGCAGCACATACGACAGCTCCCATGTGGGATGCAGATGGCTGCTAATTTGCTCAGAGGGTTTTACAGCCATGTGAATGTAGCTGATAGTTTTCATAATCGTTTCGTGAATTTTGCGGCAAAGTTAATAATTTTTTGTGAGACACACGACAATATGACAATAAATAAAGACAATCGGGCAAAAATAGTCCATTCTTTTGCCGTACCTTTGCAGCCGTTATGACAAAAAGTACTACATACCTCGCATCAAAGCCGCGTTATGACATCCTTGACGGACTACGCGGTGTGGCCGCCATGATAGTGGTGGCATTCCATCTGTTGGAGACTTATTATCACATGAGTCCCGATCAGCCTGTAAACCACGGTTACCTTGCCGTAGATTTCTTTTTTGCTCTTTCCGGCTTTGTCATAGGCTATGCCTACGATGACCGTTGGAACCGTATGTCGCTCGGCAACTTTCTGAAACGGCGGCTCGTCAGACTGCATCCAATGCTGATGTTCGGCACTCTGTTCGGAGCACTGATGTTCTACTTTGGAGGCGACACGCCCTATATGGAGAAGGTTTGTCAGACCCCGTGGTGGATGCTCGTGCTTGTATGCATGTGGGGCTTCACGCTGATACCGCTGCCCAATGCGCTCGACATCCGCGGCTGGAAGGAAATGCACCCGCTGAACAACGCCCAGTGGTCGCTGATGTGGGAGTATATCGCCAATGTGCTCTATGCCCTCGTCATCCGTCACTTCAGGCGCTGGATGCTCACTCTGTTTGTGCTTGTCGCGGCGTGCCTTACGGTGATGCTCTGCATGAACATCGACCTTTTCGGCGTATTGACTGGGCGCACGGAATATGCCTATACCGTCATCGGCGGCTGGAGTCTCGACCCCGATCACCTGCTTATTGCCGTTACCCGTCTGTCCTATCCTTTCTTCATGGGATTGTTGTTGTCACGTATGTTCACTGGTGCTGACGGAGGCAGAAAGACACTCAGCCTGGAGACATTCCATGTCCGTGGCGGTTTCTGGTGGTGCTCGCTGGCAGTCATCATCCTGCTCGCCATGCCTCACGTAGGCGGTTCCAATGTGGAGCATTTTTGGATGAACGGTCTCTACGAAGCCTTTGTCATTATCGTCTGTTTCCCATTTATCGTGGCTTTCGGTGCAGGCAGTAAGGTCACTGGAGAACGTGGGAAAGCCATATGCAAGTTTCTTGGCGACATTTCCTATCCTCTTTACGTCACCCACTATCCTTTCATCTACTTCCAGATGTCTTTTGCCGCCAGTCATCCCAGTCTGCCAGCCTCTACACATATAGCCGTCAGTGTCAGTCTGTTCGTACTCTCCGTATTCTTGGCATACGCCTCGCTGAAACTCTACGACCTGCCTGTACGTGAGTGGCTGAAGCGAAAACTGTTCTGATTATAGCAGGGGAAAGCGAAAATGTACGTATGATATTGCTTACCATAATATTTATAGCATTCATCGGATTGGGAGTGCCCGACTCCATGTTCGGTACGGCGTGGCCTGCCATTTATGCTGAATGGCAGCTGCCTATTTCATTTGGCAGTTTTATTACAAGTACCGTTTATATTGGAACTATGGTTTCGAGCCTATTCAGCACAAGTGTCATCAAACGGTTTGGTACAGCTCGCGTCTCGGCTTTCAGCACCGCACTGACGGCATTTGCCATGCTGGGCTTCTCGTTGTCAGGTAGTTTTTGGATGTTGTGTCTTTGTGCCATACCTCTCGGACTTGGCGCAGGTGCTATAGATACGGCACTCAATAACTATATGGCAAGCAACTATTCAGCCCGTTACATGAACTATATGCACTGTTTCTATGGTGTCGGTATTATCATTAGTCCTTACATACTCTCACGGGTGATGTCGGAACCAGATGGATGGCACGACGGCTATCTTATTGTCTGCGGTATTCAGACTGTGATAGCTGTCCTGCTGTTCTTTTCCATTCCATTATGGAATAAAGATAATGGGAATGACAGGGAGAAAGACTTTGAGGATATTCCTCTGCGGACATTGGTCCGTATGCGTAAAGTCAGATTGATGTGGGGATTATTCCTTACATCCTGCACTATTGAAACATCATGCTCATGCTATGCAAGTACCTTTTTGGTGGAGCAACAGGCGATGGCTGTAAGAAGTGCTGCACTTGTTGTCATGCTCTACTTCGTTGGAATTACCGTAGGACGTTTTCTTTCAGGACTTGCTCCAAAACGGTTGAGTGCATGGCAGATTTGTATTATTGGAGAGTGGATTCTCGCAGTCGGCATTACAGTTTTGCTCATTGGCGACACCATCGGAACGGCGGCTGTTGGATTGTTGCTTATCGGATTCGGCAATGGTCCCCTTTTCCCAAATTTCATCTATATCACGCCTATGGTATTCGGGCAACACCGCTCATCTTCGGTTATAGGCTCATTGATGGCAGTGGCAAGTCTTACGGGCATCACGGCTCCTGTTCTTTGCGGACTCTTGGGACAAAGCCTCGGCATGCGGATATTCCCGTATTTTATCATGGCATTCTTTATCGTTATGGCAGTTGTCAGTGTCATTGCCAACCGCGAATTTTGGAAGGAAAAATAAGCAGGTTCCCCGCAATTTCAAGGCAGAAATTGATGTTTTTTCCGTACTTTTGCAGCCGAAAACTTTAAATTGACGTACTGAGCCGGTCTTCAGCGAACATCTTCCACAGCGGGGCAGCCATAAGGCTCTGCCATATTTCGCCTCGCTCAAGCATGGAGCGCACTTCTGAGCGAGAGAAGAGCTTCACGTCTATATCCTCACCGTCATCGAGGTGACGGTTACCCTCAGGCACCACTCCGTATGCAATGTATGAATGGGTGAGATTGGTCATGGTGCTGGCATTGGCAGAGCTTACCATCAGTTCGCGCCATTCGCCGCCGGTGTATCCTGTCTCTTCCTCCAGTTCCCTTTTGGCTGCAACCATCGGGTCCTCACCTTCCTCCACGACACCTGCCACAATCTCGTCGACGGTCTTGCCGAGAGCATATCGGTATTGGCGCACAAACACAAACTGGTCGTCTGGCGTTATGGCTATAACGTTTATCCATGTTGGATATTCCAGCACATAGTATTCATCGATGACATGTCCGTTTGGCAACTGTACTTTGTCGCGCCTTGCCGTTAGCCACGGGCGGCGTATCAGATATTCGCTGTCGAGTGTTTTCCACTTCATTGACTTTTGCTCTTTGTCCATTTTTAATGATGTATATAAAAATATATGTATTATGAGTTTTACGTAACGCTAATTCAATAATGCTGCAAAATTAGTGATTTTGTCTCTATTTTGCAAGCAAACGGGCGATATTATTCCGCGTTAAAAATTTATTTAGATATTTTTAATATTGTTTGAGCGATAATGTTTTCCAGTTACGGGCATTGCAATCATGCAACAGAGCGATAACTACTATATAAAGTGCAAACTTTCCTTCCAGATGTGACCGAATGAGTATAGGACACAAGTGTTGTGATAGACTGTAGTGTAGAAAACACAAAACGATGCTTTGTGCATTGTTTTATTTAAACAAACTATATGACACTCCCACATTGAAGAAAGGTATAAGTGAACGTTTCTGTTCTATCTCGGTACTAAGTTCTTTTCTGCTTTTCGTGTAAAGCGCGCCCTTAATTACGGTTGATATTCCAGCTCGTGCAGAAAGATAGAAATGACGGTTTATGATATATTCGTAAAGTATTTCCGGCTTCAGTGCTGCTTCACTGTAACAACAGACAGATGGTATGTTTTCCAAGTCGGTTTTCAAATAGAAGTTGTCTGAATTCATGGAAGCCCCGGCAGAAACGCGTTGGCTACCATGCTGGTAACGCAAATAAAGCTGGCTCGGCAAGGTAATATCCACACTCCAGTCGAGATTTGAGAACCGGCACCAATAGGATATGACGGGCAAGACGGGGACTTTGCCCAGTGTCATACCAGCCACCCCAAAAGTAAAACCCGTGCGTTTCCCTCTGGCAAGGACGAGCGCAGCCACAAAGCGGCCTTGCAGTATTCCCCAACCTCCATCCCAGCCATCTGCGGAAATATCGGCAGACAAGACAAACGGACGTTTGAATAGTGTTGTAAGATATGAGGCGTAAATGCCGCCGGAATATTGATTGTAGGAATGTTCAGAAAAAATTGCAGACGGTTCTTCGGCGGTGTCGAACACATAACTGGCGTATTGTACGTTGGCATAAAGTGATAACTGCCGTTTTTTCAGTATGGGTATCATGGTAGAGAGGCGAATGGTATGCAGATTACGCTTTCGCCCTTTTTCTATTTCTTTTCCATTGGCAGTGAAAGTATAGTCATGTGCCGGCTTCATTTCCCAATATATATTAATTGTACGGTATCGTGAGAAATTTCGTGCCACCACACTGCGAAAATCTTCAGCCAATGAATCGGTAATAACTTGCGGGCGATAATCGGCTACAGAATTTTGGTTCTGCGCATACAATCCAGATGAAAAGAACATCACACAAGGAGTGAATATTATTTTTTTTATCATAGTGAATATAAATTTTTAATCATTTTATAATCTTTCTTAATGAGAGTGCAAAGTTAGCAAGTTTGCAGTATTCCTACAAGGTCATTTACTAAGGTTTGTTGGACAAATCATGCGATTTTGTACTTTATTCCGATTATTTTGCTTATCTTTGTGGTCAAAACATCATTATGAAGACTATCAAACAAGTAAATCTGAAAGATTACGTAGAGGTTGCGCATAAAGAAGCAGTAACTGCTGACGGAGATTTCTACATATATGAAATAGTATATCAACAGCAAAGAAATTATCCGTTCAAGATAAATGAATACAGTTGCTGTATTTGCTTAGAAGGAGAGGCAAAAGGTTGTATCGACCTTACACCATGTAGCTTGAAACCATCAACGATGGCTGTCAATGTTCCGGGACAGCTATTGGAACAACACGGTATGAGCTGCAATTTCAAGGGAATCGGTATTGTTATGAGCCCCAATTTTATTAAACGACTTGGATTTCCTTATAATTTCCAGTTAGACAGGATGCTTCGGAAATCGCCCGTAATAGAATTGCAACCTTCGCAGCTTGATGCCATGCTTATGTACTGTTCAATGGTGCGCAGGCTTCTTGAAAAAGAACATCCTTATCAGATGGAAACTCTACATCATCTTACATGTGCGTTCTTCTATGGCATAGGTTCATATCTATATCAAATATCTATCAATCGCCACAGTACCAATGAAGAAATACTGATGCAAGAATTCTTGGCAGAAGTAAAAACACATTACCGTCACCAGCGCAAAGTCGGATTCTATGCAGAGCGTCTGCACATATCCCTCGGACATTTTTTTGCTATTGTCAAGCGCGTCAGCGGCAAGTCACCAGGTCAATGGATTGACGAATACATCACAGAAGAAGCCCGTGCCTTGTTGAAAGGAACAAATCTTACTGTGCAGCAAATCAGTCATGAGTTGGGGTTTCCTTCACAGTCATTCTTTGGCAAATTCTTTAAACGGGTGATTGGACTTTCCCCAAAAGAGTATAGGGAACAATAGCTATATAGTAGTTGATTTATGCCGATATACAGTTTCTTTCCCGCAAGGATATCATGTCGTTTCTCCTTTATGATATTGCAGCAGACCGAGTGCCGGCTTTTAGCTGTGTTCCTCGCGATAGAGCTGCGGTGTGGTGCCGGAGTATCTCTTGAAACTTTTGTTGAAGTAAGAGCAATCCTCGTATCCCACACTTTTTGCCACATTCTTTATAGAGCAGTCGGTGGTTATAAGAAGCAGTTCTGCGGCTTCCATTTTCTTTTTCATTATGTATGCGTTAGGTGTTTCGCCGGTCTCTTTCTTGAAAGTCCGTATGAAGTGGTCCTTTGACATACATGCCATTTCAGCTAACCCTTTGATGTCGGCAGGCATGCTGATTAAAAAGTCGATAAAATGCCATGAGATATTGCTTTTTCTTTGTTGAAATATTAAAAAGTCGATATTTTACCAATAAAAGTCTCTTTTTTCTGATGTATTATTGAAGTATAATTGCTATCTTTGCAGCACAAAACTAACCAAAAGTAAATACATTATGATTAAAAGACAAGTTATTACGATTTTGACAGGCTGTATGCTCTCTACTGCGTGGGCGCAGGACTACAAAGTGCCTGTGACCGGTGAGAACGAGACGATGGCTGAGGGAAAGTATCAGCCGCAGTGGGAATCGCTTAAGAAGCACAAGACTCCGGAATGGTTCCGCGACGCGAAGTTCGGAATATGGGCTCACTGGGGACCGCAGTGCGTGGAAGGCTCGGGCGACTGGATGGCGCGTGAGATGTATATCGAGGGAAGTCATGCCTACAAGTATCACGTGGAGCACTACGGTCATCCGTCGGAGTTCGGATTCAAGGACATCCTGCCGCTGTTCAAGGCAGAGAAATGGGATCCCGACAAGCTTGTGGAGAGATACAAGCGGCTTGGGGCGCAGTATTTCTTCGTGCTCGGCAACCATCACGACAATTTTGACCTGTGGGAATCGAAATACCAGCCGTGGAACTCAATGAACATGGGACCCAAGCGCGACATACTCGACGGATGGGCAAAGGCTGCGAAGAAACACGGACTGCCGCTCGGCATCAGTTTCCATGCCGACCACGCATGGACATGGTATGAGCCGTCACAACGCTATGATGTCAACGGACCAAAGGCGGGGATATACTACGACGGCAAGCTGACCAAGGAGGACGGTAAGGGCAAATGGTGGGAAGGCTATGACCCTCAGGACCTCTATGCACAGAATCACCCTATGAGCGACCGCTCATGGGCGAATAACCGGATACACTGGCAGTGGGCATGGGGCAATGGTGCGTGTATGCCTACAAAAGAGTTTGTGACGAATTTCTATGACCGTACTCTTGACGCCATCAACCGCTACCAGCCCGACCTCATCTACTTCGACGTCACCGTAATGCCTTTTGACAAGATTAGCGACTGCGGACTGAAGATAGCGTCTCATTTCTACAACAAGAATCCACGTGCCGTGATGTTCGGCAAGGTTCTCAGCGAAGAGCAGCGCGAGGCTCTTACGTGGGATGTGGAGCGCGGAGCTCCCAATGAGATTGTCAAAGAGCCGTGGCAGACGTGCAACTGCATAGGCGGCTGGCACTACAACACAGGCATATATGAGCGCGGTGCATACAAGAAGGCTGCGGATGTGGTGAAGCAGCTCGTGGATATTGTCAGCAAGAACGGCAACCTGCTGCTCAGTGTCCCGCTGCGTGCCGACGGCACATACGACGAAAAGGAGGCTGCCGTGCTTGACGGCATAGAGGCATGGATGAACATTAACAAGGAGAGCATCCTTGGCACCCGCCCGTGGGTGAAGTTTGGCGAGGGTCCTGTGGCAGAAAAAGACATTAAGGTGAATGCACAGGGATTCAACGACGGACAATACACGGGTATGACTGCCGCTGACATACGCTTCAACCAGACAAAGAAGTATCTCTATGTCACTCCCCTTGGATGGCCCGAGGACGGTAAGATTGTGGTGAAGTCACTGCGCAAGGGCAATCCGTGGTTTAAGAAGTCTGTCACCAAAGTGGAGCTGCTCGGCTACGGACGTGTGAAAGCCGTGCAGACAGCCGACGGTCTTGAGCTGCAGTTGCCAAAGCCTGTCAATGACATTGCGCCAGTGCTGAAGATAGCGAAATGAAAAAATATTTTTATAGGTCTATTTTTTTATTTTTCTAGGTCTAGAGAAATTTTTCTCTAGGTCTACAGAATTCTCGAACGTTCAAGAAAAAATTCCCGAACGTTCGGGAATAAAAAATCGAACGTTCAAAAAATAAAAATCGAACGTTCGATTTTTCAAAAACGAACGTTCGATTTTTTTGAAATCCCCGACAGGAATTTTATTCTATGCCGAAAAGCACTTTCAATCCTCCGTCAACGCCCGAGAATCCCATGAAAGCGAGGCTCAGAAGTCCGGCGGTGATCATGGTGATGGCGGTGCCGCGCAGCCCCTTGGGCACGTTGGAGAACTCAAGTTGCTCGCGCAGTCCGGCAAACACGGTGAGCGCCAGTCCGAAGCCGAGGGCGGTGGACAGGGCGTAGACGATGCTCTGCAGCAGGTCGAAATCCTTCTGGATAACGAGGATGGCAACGCCCAGCACGGCGCAGTTGGTGGTGATGAGTGGCAGGAAGATGCCAAGAGCCTGGTAGAGCGCGGGAGCAACCTTCTTGAGGATTATCTCAACCATCTGTACGAGGGCGGCAATCACGAGGATGAAGACGATGGTCTGCAGATATTGCAGTCCGAAGGCGTCGAGCACCAGTTTCTGAACAAGATATGTCACGATGGTGGCAAGGGTCATCACGAATGCCACGGCTCCGCTCATGCCGAGCGACGTCTCAATCTTTTTCGACACGCCCAGGAACGGGCAGATGCCGAGAAACTGCGACAGTATGACGTTGTTTACAAAGATGGCGCTGATAAAAATCAATATATATTCCATAGCCTTTTACTTTTTAATCTTGTTTACTATTGCGGTGAGGTAGCCCAGGGCGATGAAAGCTCCCGGAGGCAGCACGAAGAGCAGGATGTTGTACTCCTCGGGCAGCAGCGCGATGCCGAACACCGAGCCTGCTCCCAGAATCTCGCGGCAGATGCCCAGCAGGGTCAGTCCGAGGGTGAAGCCAAGTCCGATGCCGATGCCGTCGAACGCCGACGCCACGGGGTTGTTCTTGCAAGCAAATCCCTCGGCGCGTCCGAGGATGATGCAGTTTACCACAATCAGCGGGATGAAGAGTCCGAGGCTCTTGTCAATCTCGGGCAGATACGCCTTGAGGCACATCTGCAGCACTGTTACGAACGATGCTATCACCACGATGAACACCGGAATGCGCACCATGTCGGGCGTGAGCTTCTTGATGAGCGAAATCGCGATGTTGCTGCATATCAGCACAAACATGGTGGCGAGTCCCATCGACATGCCGTTCATTGCCGAGGTGGTGGTGGCAAGGGTGGGGCACATGCCGAGGAGCAGCACAAACGTAGGGTTGTCCTTGACAATGCCGTTGGTTAATATCTTAATGTAGTTCATTTTCCTTTTTGGTTTTTGTAGGAGGGGTAGGAGTTGTAGGAGAGGTAGGAATTGTAGGAGTTTCTTAAAACTCTTAATCTTCCTAATTTCTTAAAACTCTTAATCTTCCTAATTTTCTTAATCTTCCTATTTATTTTTTGCCTGACCAGTGGCTCCAGTCTGCGCGTCGGCTCCCTTCTGCTTGTAGGCAGAGTAAGCTTGGTTTACGGCGTTGAGGAATGCGCGGCTGGTGATAGTCGATGCCGTGATGGCGTTTATCTCACCGCCGTCCTTGCTCACGGTCAGCGGCTTGGCTGCGTCCATCACTCTGCCCACGATGTTGCTCGCCGGGGCAGCCTCGTTCTTAAACCACACGTCTGCCTTGGCGCCCAGACCCGGAGTCTCGGCGTGCTGCAGCACGGTGTAGCCCAGAATCTTGTCGTCGCCCGAGAATCCCACGAGCACTTTCAGGTCGCCTCCGAAGCCCATCGTGGTGCTTTCCACGGCAGCCCCGAGCGCATTGCCCTGAGCGTCGTTCACATGGTGTACCACAAATGCCTGCTCCTTGCCGTTTATGTCGAGACGTATGGTGTCTTCCCATGCCACCTGCAGGTCTTCGGTTGCCATTACGTTCTTTATTCCCTCTGCCAGAGCCTTTTCGCCCTGAGCCTTTATCGGTGCCTCGGTGGCGTGGTTTACCGATGCGAGCACCGCACCGCTTATCACTGCCACAGCCGTCAGCACCACTACCATGTTAGGAAGTGTAGATTGCAGTTTCTTCATTTCTTTGTTACCTCCCCGAAACGTTTTGGTTTTACGTAAGTGTTGATTAGCGGTGTGAACGCATTCATGATGAGAATGGCAAACGACATTCCCTCAGGGTAGCTGCCCCAGTTGCGAATCACCACCGTAAGTACTCCGATGCCCACTCCGTATATGAGTTGTCCGCGACCGCACATCGGCGATGTCACGTAGTCGGTTGCCATGAAGCAGGCGCCGAGCATCAGACCGCCGCTGAGCAGCTCGTATACAGGATTAGGGTTGCGGCTGTCGTCGGCAAGCCACAGCAGGGTTGACATCACTGCCACGGTAGCGATGATGCTCACGGGGATGTGCCATGTTATGATTTTCTTCCACAGCATGTAGGCAAGTCCTATGAGGAGTGCCAGCGCGCTAACCTCGCCGAGGCATCCGCCTGTGGTGCCTATCAGCATGTCAACGGCAGAAGGCAGTTCGTCAAGCTTGCCTTGCGTGATGAGCGAAAGTGGAGTGGCGGCAGTCTCAGCGTCGATGTAGCCGCCTATGCCCAGTTGCCCTGCCACGGGCCACGTTGTCATCTGTGCCGGAAAGCTTACCAGCAGGAAGCAACGACCCACGAGAGCGGGGTTGAACACGTTTGAGCCGAGCCCGCCAAAAGTTAGCTTGCCTATGCCTATTGCCACCAGCGCGCCGATGATGATAATCCAGAGCGGCAGGTTGCTTGGCAGGTTGAAGCCCAGCAGCAGACCGGTGAGGGCGGCAGAGCCGTCGAGCACGGTGTTGCGCTGGTTGTTCATTATGAATTTGTTGATTGCCCACTCAAAAAACACGCAGGCTGCCACGCTTGTGGCGCACACGATGGCAGCTCCCAGCCCGAAGCAGTAGAGCGAAACGAGCAGTGCGGGCACCAGGGCTATTATCACGCCGTACATGTTTTTCTCCACACTGTCAGTTCCGTGTGCATGAGGCGATAGCGATACTATTAATTTTCCCATTGTCTTAGTTTCAATGTTTTTAAGGATTGTGTTATTTAGCGTTTCTGGCGCGGATTATTCCCATCACGGTTGCCTTGCCCTGACGGATGTTGTCGAGGATGGGACGGTGCGACGGGCAGGTGAACTGGCACGAGCCGCACTCGATGCACGAGGTAATCATCTCGGCTTCCGCCTTGTCCCACATCTTCTTCGCCGATGCGGTGGCGAGCAGGAACGGCTCAAGTCCCATCGGGCACACGCCAACGCACTTTGCGCAGCGGATGCAAGGGTCGGGCTCCTTGCGCACGGCGTCGTCGCCGCTCAGCACGGTGATTGAGTTGGTGCCCTTGCACACTGTCACGTCGAGCGAGGTCACTGCCTTGCCCATCATCGGACCTCCGGCGAGCACCTTGTTGTCGCCCTCGGGCATTCCGCCGCAGAGGTCTATCATATCCTTGAACGGAGTACCCATGCGCACGAGGAAGTTGCCGGGCTTCTCTATCTGCTTGCCCGTCACGGTGGTGTAGCGCTCAAACAGAGGCTTGCGCTTCATCACAGCCTGATACACGGCGAAAGCTGTACCCACGTTCTGCACTATTGCGCCCACGTTCACGGGGATTGCAGGCGGTGCCGGCACCTGACGGTTGATTACCGCGTCCACCAGCTGCTTCTCGCCTCCCTGCGGATAGCGCTGCTTCAGCGGCACCACCTCTATGTTGGGATTGTTGGCGGTCTTCTGTGTCAGCAGGTCTATTGCTGCGGGCTTGTTTGTCTCTATTCCGATGTAAGCCTTGGTCACCTTTGCGCCCTTCATCAGTATCTCAACACCCACGAGTATCTCGTCGGCGTGCTCCATCATCAGACGGTAGTCGGAAGTGATATAGGGCTCACACTCCACGGCGTTGATTATCACGCACTCTGCCTTTGCCGTAGGCGGAGGACAGAGCTTTATGAATGTGGGGAAGCCTGCGCCGCCCATACCTGTGACTCCTGCCACCTTGATGCGCTCCACGATTTCCTCGGGAGTCAGTTCGGGGTGGGCGTCGAGGGTCTCCAGTTTGTCAGAGCGGTCGATGGTCTCTTCCCACTCGTCGCCTTCCACATTAATTATGATACACGGCTTGCGGTAGCCGGTGGCGTCGATGGCTGAGTCGACCTTGAACACCGTTCCCGATACCGACGAGTAGATGGGTGCCGACACAAATCCGCCTGCCTCGGCTATCATTGTGCCCACCTTCACCTTGTCGCCTTTCTTCACCACAGCCTTTGCCGGAGCGCCGATGTGCTGCGACAGTGGGAACGTTGCCTGCTTGGGCAGCGGAGCCACAACTGTGGCAACCTCATGGCTCAGTTTGTTTTCCTCGGGGTGAATGCCGCCGATGCTGAATGTCTTTATGTTCATAGTCTTATGCCTCCTCCTTCTTTTCTGGTTCTACTTTGGCAGCCTCTGGCTTAGCTGTTTCTGGCTTGGCTGCCTCTGTCTCTGCTGCCGGTCTGGGCTTGGGAGCCGGGAAGTTCACGGCAATGATGGCGTGTGTTGGGCATACCTTCTCGCACTTGCGGCACAGACGGCACTTGTCAGGGTCGATGTACGACACGTTGTTGGCAATGGTTATTGCCTCGAAAGCGCACTCTTTCTGGCATTTGCCGCAGCCGATGCAGGCAGCGGCGCACGCCTTCATGGCGGCAGGACCCTTGTCCTTGTTTACACACGACACGTACACGCGGCGGCCCTTCACGCCCTTCTTGCGCAGCTCGATGATGTTGCGCGGACAAGCCTTCACGCAGGCACCGCAGGCGGTACACTTCTCCTCGTCAACCTCAGCGATGCCCGTTTCGGGATTGATGCTGATGGCGCCAAACTGGCAGGCGGCAACACAGTCGCCGCAGCCCAGACAGCCGTAGCCGCAGGCGGTCTCGCCGGCTCCGCACGAGTGCATGGCGGCGCAGGTGCGCAGTCCTTTATACTCGGCTATCTTCGGACGGTTGGCACACGTGCCGTTGCATCTCACCACAGCCACCTTGGGTTCGCTGTTGGCAATAGCCATGCCGAGAAGGTCGGCAACTTTGGTCATCACTTCGGCACCGCCCACAGGACAGTTGAGCCCGTCAATACTTCCGGCGTCGCAGCCCTTCACGAGAGCGTCAGCCATACCCGAGCAACCCGGGAAACCGCATCCGCCGCAGTTGGCACCGGGAAGAATCTCGGCTACCTGACCAATGCGGGGGTCTTCGTAGACAGCAAACTTCTTGGAGCAGACATACAACACCGCGGCTGCAAGTATCGCTATCACGCCCAAGACAATCACTGCTTGAATAATGAAACTCATAATACCTTTGTTTTTTATTTGTTTTAGTAATTAATTATTCTTTATTGACTTCGTCGATTCTCGGCTGCGCCTCGGAATAGCTCAAGCGAGCTTGGCTTTGTCTTCTTCCGTCACGACTTGGCATAGCTAAAGCGAGCTTTGCTATGCTCTCGCTGTTCCGTCAGTTGGCTCTCCACTCGGTTTGCACGAGAATTCTTCATTCTTCATTCTTCACTCTTCATTTTCAATGCTGAACGCTATTTTCGTGGCAATCCTGTTCCTCATCGCATACAGTAATATATAATAAGGTATAAGGGAGCCAAGTCCGGCAAGCGCCGCCGCCGTCTCGCTGAATCCTGCAACCCACATGGCGCCTATCACTGCCAGCATCACCGCCAGCGGCACGCCAAATCCCAGCAGCAGGGCGATGCCCGCCACACGGCGCGATGCCGATACCGTCACCTCGTCGCCGGGCTTCAGACTTTGCCACCGCTCGCAGCCTCGCACCTCCACCACCTTCACGCTGGTCTCAGAGGCGTTGCAGTGGCGCGCCACGCTGCACGCCGAACATGCGGAAGATTGGACAATCCTCACCTCCACACGCTCCGCCGATGATGACATTACCACGCCTTTGTGACTTATCTTGTCGTGCATTGTTTTTTTGACTTGTTTTTTAGTTGTCAGATTGCAAACTTCAGTTTACAATTGCAAAGAAAGTGCAAGCCGAATGCAATAGAACTTGTTCTAAATTGCTGAGGCGATGCCTTTCTTCTGCAAAGGTACAGATTATTTCCCAAAAAACAAATAAAAATGTGATATTTTTGAAAAAAAAATCGTAATCGTTTGCAAGTTAATGAATAAATGATTACTTTTGCAGTAAAATATTAAATAAAAACAAAAACGTTTGTGGTGATTATGAAAAATATTAATGAACAGACGGTGCAGCAGCTGGAAAGAGCTCTCCGTAAGATTGCCGACAAGTTTCCCGATACCGAGGAGTCTAATTTGCTCACTGACATTCATGTCAAGGTGAGTCAGGACAGTGGAGAACTTGTGGCTTTCGATGACGATGACCATGAGATAACACGTGTGGTGATTGAGCCGTGGATTGACAACAAGGACGAGGATTTCTATGACATGGTGACAAAGACGCTCCGTCAGGTGATGCACAACAACAGCAAGCTGATTGAGGCTATGTCGGTGCTCAAGCCTTATTCGTTTGTGCTTGAGGATGATGAGAGCGAGGACATTGCCGAGCTGTATATCGCCGATGACGACACCGTGATTGTCGATACCGAGCTGATGCCTCACCTCAGTGAGGACCTCGATGAGTTTTTCGAGAATCTTATGAAGGAATAAGTTTTTTTGATGAGAAGATTGTATTCAGTATTCATGCTGTTGCTGGCAGTGGCTTTGCTTGTCACATCCTGTTCCAAGGACTACCGCAGCAGCATTCCCGCAGGCTGCCAGGCTTTGGTGGCAGTAAATCTCGTAGAGACAGGCAAGCAGATGGGTGTTGCCGACAACAAGGACAAGCAGAGTGCGCTCCAGTCTATATTTATGGTAGACGATGTGCAGAAGACAGGCATCGACCTCACTTCTCCGGCGTATATCTTTGAAACTGCCGGAGGTGACTTCGGCCTTGTGGCTTCTGTCAGCAGCCGCTCGGCTGTTGAGGATTGGTTTTCCATCCTTAAAGATAAGGGTTTATGCAAGGAGCTTGGCGAGAAGAAAGGTTATCCGTTCTTTTTGCTGAAGGAGTCGTTTGTGGCAGCGTTCAGCGGCGATGCGCTTCTGATTATGGGGCCCGTGGTGGCAAGCGAGCAGTCGCGCAAACAGCTGCAGATGGCAAAATATCTTGATGCAAAGGACGGCGAGGGCGCGATGCAGTCGAAACTGTTCGAGCGTCTGGAGACTCTCAGCGGCGCTGTGACAATGGTGGCACGTGCGTCGGCTTTGCCCGAGAAGGTTGTGGCGCCCATAACACTTGGTGCTCCCAAGGGCACCGACCCGAGCGAGATAATCGTCACCGCCGAGATGAATGTCAGCAACGCCATGCTCCACATCAACGGCAGCGTCTTCTCTTTCAATGCCGCTGTAAACGATGCCCTGCAAAAGGCTGCCAACTGTTACCGTCCATTCCGTGGGCGGTATCTCGACAAAATTCCTTCCACGGCGCCGTTTGCCCTGATTGCCAACGTTGCCGGTGCCGACTATCTGAAACTCATGCGCACCAACGAGGCGCTGCGCACCCTGATGCTGGGAATAAACACCGCAATTGACATCGACCAGATGATTTCATCGGTTGACGGCGACATGGTGGTAGTGGTACCGAAATTCATGTCGGAGAAGAATCTCGCCGCCAGCTTTATTGCCGAGGCGAAAAACAGCGACTGGACCGCAGACGTTGACTATTGGAAAAAGTCATGCCCTGCCGGCACCGTAATCTCTTCGGTCGGAACTGCCGTCATGCCGCAATACACCATGACAGGCTCATCGGTTACTGCCGGTTTCGGCATGGCAAACAGCAATACCTTATATATATCGGTAAACAACGGAGCTAAGTCTGCCGCCGACGTGATGGCAACTCCCTCCAAGGGACTATCGCCCGATGTCGCCGCCATTGCCAAGGGCAAGCGGCTGTGTGTCATCGCCGGGCTCGACGAGATGGTTAAACAAAAGAAAGAACTGTCGGTTGTCACGGGTATGCTGAAGCCGCTGTTCGGCAACGTCAATACCTTGGTTTATACTTTAGAGTAATTAAGAGAAATATAAATAAAAAAGGAGCGGACGATGCAGTCCGCTCCTTTTTTATTCATTATATCTTTTGTTTCCCTTAATTTTTCCCGTTCATTAACGGCAGCGTGTGGAAAAGAATCTCGCGCCCAACCTTGTTGCCTATCATTTTTCTGAACAGCTGGTAACGCTTTGTGTATTTGCGGTCGGGTAGGGGGAAGAATCCCTCTCCGGTCAACTGCTCAAGCCGTTCGTTCAGTATGCTGTGGCTTTTTGTCATGGTTATCACCGCCGATATATATGCCATAGTCAGCTCTGCCACGCGGCGGCTCATCGCCTGACGGTCAGATGCCGGCATCACATCGGCAATGGCGCGCAGGCTCACTATGGAGTCGTGCATCTCGTCAAGCCTGTCTTTTCTCTCCACCTTGTAGTCCGCCCACGGCATATAGCCCAAATGACAGTAGGCTTTCGCCTTTAGGCTGAACACACGGTCGCACCGTATCATCAGCTGCGGGGTGAACACATAGTCGCCGTTCATCACGTCGCTGTCGAACTGCAGGTTCATCAGCAGTCCGCTTCTGAAAATGTATCTCCACACGGCGCTGGTAATCTTGTTTTTCAGCATATATTCTGTGCCGCTCACCGGACCGTCGACAGGCAGAATGTCGCTTTCGTGGTCTGGATTGGAGGTGGTGCAGAACATCACCATGTCGGGCTCCTTGAAGCGCGCCACGTCGAGACACTGCTCGTAGGATGAGGGCACGAGACGGTCGCCGCCATTCACAAACTGAATGTACTTGCCTGTTGCCATGCGCAGCCCCATGTTGCGGGCATCGCTTGCTCCGCTTTGGCTTTTTCTTATGAATATGATATCGTCGGAATAGTCAAGCAACAAATTTACAGGGCATTGCTCTTTGCCGTTGCTGCCGTCGTCTACAACGATAATCTCGCGCTCCTCGCTTTGCAGTGACAACGCAATAATGCTGTCAATACTATCTTTCAGCTGTTGAGCCGATACGTTGTAGAATGGAATGATAAATGATATAAGCGGATTTTTCATAGTGCTTGTTGTAGTGGATAGGGGAATCGAACCCCTATGCCAAGATTGAGAATCTTGTATCCTAACCATTA
>ENA-OYXU01000112-OYXU01000112.1-human-gut-metagenome-genome-assembly--contig:-NODE-112-length-34867-cov-6.051161_pt1 | contig 34867 bp, 28 predicted proteins | sample MGYA00243243_ERZ653435 | MGnify/ENA primary metagenome ERZ653435 (study PRJEB26926, sample SAMN06165113) | human gut metagenome | biome: ENVO:00009003; feature: ENVO:2100002; material: ENVO:00002003... | reverse complement strand
CGAGATGCAGCGTAGTCTCGTGGGCTCGGAGATGTGTATAAGAGACAGGGTGCGCTCGGTCTCGGCCTTCATGTGCCAGATTTTGAGGGCGAGTATCGACAGACGGTCCAAGGCCCACGCCGGGCTCTCGGTGTTGATGGTGGCGTCGTCGGCTACCTTGACGTCGGCATAGAGCTGACGGAAGTAGGTGTCGAGATCCTCGACGCGGTCTGTGCGGTCCTGATTTGAGCGGTCGATGCGGCGTTTGAGGGCGAGGGCCTCGACGGGGTCAATCTCGGGGTCGCGTATGATGTCTTCGAGATGCCACTGCACGGCGTCAATCCAGTTTTTGGCGTATAGTGTGTTTTCGATTGTGCCTTCGGCATACGGATTCTTTACAGGCGCGTCTACGCAGTCTGTTACATGATAGTCGCGTGTCGATTGTTCGAACACTCCGTAGCATTTCTCGGCGAAGTCGTTGGTTTGGGTCATATGGTATAGTTTTTTGTATATGATGTCTATGATTACAAAGTTAATCTAAATTTTGTTATTTAAAAAAATTAGAGCCACAGGTGTGATTTTTTTTCGCTTATTGACGGACGGCTGTTTGGCAATTTGTTATAAATATCAATAAACTTTTAGCAAATAAATTAAAAAAATGCCAAATTACTTGGAATATCTCGCGGATTGTGTTTAATTTTGTGCCATTGTAGTTTTTACATAAGACATAACACACACTTCACGACAATGGAAAAAATCGACAATCTTGACCGCAAAATACTTAAAATAGTGATGCGTAACGCACGCATACCCTCTAAAGACGTAGCCATGGAGTGCGGTGTCTCCCGCGCGGCTATCCATCAGCGCATACAGCGCATGATTGACCTCAACGTCATTACAGGCTCGGGCTATAATGTCAACCCCAAGATACTCGGTTTTGCCACATGTACTTATATCGGAGTCAATCTTGAGCGCGGAGCCATGTATCGCGACGTCGTGCCCGAGCTGGAGAAAATCCCCGAGGTCGTAGAGTGTCATTTCACCACAGGTCCCTACACTATGCTCATCAAGCTCTACGCACGTGACAACGAGCATCTTATGGACTTGCTCAACAACAAGATACAAATGATACCCGGCGTGACCGGCACAGAGACTCTTATCTCTTTGGACAACTCAATCGACCGCGTCATCCCCATCAGTTTGGAGGACTGAGCACGGCGCCCGGAAACGATATATGATAGCTATTGTAGCTGATTTGGCTATGATAGCTATTTTATTTGTATCTTTGTCATGTAATAACTAAAATCCACGCGATATTATGAGAAAAAAACTTGTCGAGATTGTCAGAAATTCTCAGTTTTGGGGCTTTTTTGTCTCTGTGGCCGTTATGGCGGTAATCTCGCTCGCATTCTTCTATCCCGATAACTTCGAAGGCAACAGTCTCGGTCAGGCCGACATAGAGCAGGGCATGGCCAATTCACGTGAGGGCGCCGATTATGAGGCCGCCACAGGCGAGAAAGCTCTTTGGACCAACTCGCTCTTCGGAGGCATGCCGACATTTCAGATTTCGCCGCGCTATCCGTCTAACGACCTCTTCACATGGCTCACCTCGGTCTACGGCCTCGGCTTGCCGTCGCCGTCCGACCTGCTGTTCATGATGATGTTCGGCTTCCTGATACTGCTGTTCACCATGAAGCTGCGCTGGTACTACTGCCTTCTCGGCGCCATTGCGTGGGGCTTCTCGTCTTACTTCGTCATCATCATCGGCGCCGGCCATATCTGGAAGTTTGTCACCCTCGCCTACATCCCGCCGACCATCGCCGGCCTGATTATGGTCTATCGCGGCCGTTACGTCACCGGCGCCGCCCTGCTGGCGCTCTTCGCCATGCTGCAGCTTAACGCCAACCATCCGCAGATGTCCTATTATTTCTTCTTCGTGATGCTCGCATTAGTAATTGCCATGGCTGTGATTGCATACCGACGTCGCGAGATGCGCCGCTGGTGGATTGCCACGGGCGTAACCGTCGGCTGCGGTCTTCTCGCCTTAGGTGCCAACCTGCCGTCGCTTTACAACACATACGAATACTCCAAGGAGACAAAGCGCTCGCAGTCAGAGCTGACACCGCTGACCCCGGCTGACGCCGAGGCTGACGTCAACGCCGACCGTCCCACAGGCGGCATGCCGCGCGAGCAGATTGTCGGCTGGAGCTACGGACGCTCGGAGTCTCTGTCGCTGCTCGTGCCCAATATTAAGGGAGGCGCTTCGGCGCGCCCCGAGGACGGTCGGATGAACTATCTCGGCCTCGACAAACTCCCCGATGCCGCGCAGTATCAGGGTACCGCAGCCGGCTCGATGCTGCCCTATCTCAGTCAGTATTTCAATGACTCCGAGGGTACCAACGGCCCGGTCTATGTCGGCGCGCTCATCTTCGCGCTCTTCCTCCTCGGCTGCTTTATCGTGCGCGGACCCGTCAAATGGGCGCTGCTCATCGTCACGCTGCTGTCGGTGCTTCTTGCTCTCGGCCGCAACTTCGAGTCGCTCACAGACCTCATGATTTATCACTTCCCGCTCTATAACAAGTTCCGTGCCGTCGAGTCGATATTGGTCATAGCCGAGTTCGCCATGCCGCTCCTTGCGATTCTCGCCCTCAAGAAACTTTTCACGACTGAAGATGCTCTGCGCGTCTTCCGGCGTCCGCTGTTGTGGTCGTTCGGAGTGTGCGTCATGCTTTGTCTTGTCATCTTGGCATGGCCGTCTATCTTCGGTGACGCCGTCACCTCGGGTGACTATGCCGTCTCGTCAAACATACAGCAGCAGGTCGCACGCATGTGTGCCTCCTACTCCATGACCAAGGAGCAGACCGACGCCGCTCTCTATGAATACTCCATAAACAATCCGGCCACCCTCTCGGCCATCGAGTCGCTGCGCTACGGCCTTGTGCGCGCCGACGCCCTGCGTTCGCTGCTCTTCATCTGCCTCGGAGCCGGACTGATATATTTCACCCTCAAAGGCTCTCTCAAGGCTCCGGCGGCCACACTGCTTATCGCTGCCACCGTGCTTGTCGACCTCTACGGTGTCGACAAACGCTATGTGTCGCACTCGAGTTTTGCCGTCGCTACTGCCGGACAGTCTTCGCCCTTTGCCTTCGAGCCTGACGATATAGACCGCGCCATCCTTGCCGACACCGCGGCGTCATACCGCGTGATGGATATACCCGGCTTTGACGAGGCGCGCCGCTCTTATCACCACAAGATGATAGGCGGTTATCACGCAGCCAAGCTCAACCGCTACGAAGACCTCATACAGCGCCGTCTCAACCCCCTGCGCTCGGTCGGCTATTATCCCGAGCTGCGCGACGACAGCGTCGCCCGTTCTATGGGTGCCGACGCCGAGCATTTGGCCAATCTCTACCAGACCTTGGATATGCTCAACGCGCGCTATATCATCACCGGCGACGGCCTCGTCCGCAATGACAATGCCCTCGGCAACGCTTGGCTCGTCGACTCCATAGTCTACGTCGACGGCGCCGACGCCGAGATGGCCGCCCTCGACCGCATCGACGTCAGCCGCACGGCAGTCGCTGACAGCCGTTTCCGTGAGACTCTCGGCGACAACGTGCCCTCGGCCGCTGCCGGCGACAATGTCGTGCTGACCTCCTATTCGCCCAACACGCTCAAATATCATGTCTCCACTGCCGCCGGCGGCCTCGCCGTCTTCTCTGAGGTCTACTTCCCGTGGGGCTGGCATGCCGCTGTCGACGGCGAGCCGGTCGCGATGGGCCGCGTCAACTATCTGCTGCGCGCAGTGCGCCTCCCCGCCGGCTCTCACGAGCTGACCATGACCTTCGACCCCGAGTCGATACACACCACCTCGGCCGTCGCTTACGCCTCTGTATCATTGATTTATCTGCTGCTCCTCGCGGGCATATTTGTCGAAATCAAACGATGCGGCTTGCTCTCAAATCGCTAAGATGGCAGTGTTGGCGCCATGGCCGCGGCTTCGGCGTCCACTCGCCCTTCGCCTATCGGTTTATCACCGAGACGTTGCGCGAGCGCTGTCCCTATTATGCCTATGACCGACTCGAGGCCTTCGGCCGCCGTGAGGGCCCGCAGTGGCTCACCCCGCGGCTGATACGTCTCATCTTCAGGATTATCAACCGCTTTCAGCCTGAGTCCGTGGCCGTGGCCGGCAGTGAAGGCCTCAGTGTCATCCGCGCCATAGCCTGCGCCGTCCGCCGCGACACCGGTTTTCGCACGGCGGCTGCCGGCGCGCCCCTTGTCATCGTCACCGACATTGGCTCGGAGGTCATTACGCCGTCAGCTGACTGCGTCACACCGGCCGTCTGGGTCTTCCCCTGCCTTGCTCTTGACGGCGCACGCGCCTGCTATGACGCTCTCACGGTCTCGCTCACCTGCGGTCAAAGCTTTGCCGACCCGCATGGCCGTGCTGTGGTTGTGATCGACCCCAAGTTGCCGCGCCAGCATTTTGATGTTAAATTTTGAGCCGACGGCCCCGGCCGCTTGTTATCTTATTATCATAAGTCTTTAAAAACCACGCCTCTTGACTCGTCTTGCCGTCATATTATCGCTCATCGTCGCGCTCGCACTGCCTGCGTCGGCCCGTGAGCGCACGCTCGAAGACCCCGGCTCGGCCACGCTCAACCCCGTGCGCGGCTACGCATGGCGCGTCGACGAGCAGGGCGACTCGATGCTCGTCATAGCCCTGCGCGGCATCACGGTTTTCCCCGAGCTAAAGTTCAAGAACAAAAAGGAGGAACAGTTCTATTGGCGCACCGTGCGCGACGTGCGCCTGACACTGCCCTATGCCAAGCTTATATCTGAAACCCTCATCGAGACCTACGAATACATCGAGACTTTCGCCACCAAAAAGGAGCGCGAGAAATATCTCAAGGAGATGGAGTCGGCGCTTTTCGAGCAATACAAGCCCGTGCTTAAGAAGTTCTCCAAGCGTCAGGCCAAGGTCCTCGTCAAACTCATACAGCGCGAGACCAATCAGACGAGCTACGACATCGTCAAAGCCTTTCTCGGCTCGTTTCGCGCCACGTTCTGGCAGGGATTCGGCAAACTCTTCGGCGTGAGTCTAAAGAGCGATTATCGCCCGTCTAAAAACCGCGAGGACGCCATCCTCGAGCGTGTGGCATGCGCCATAGAGGAGGGCCGCCTGTGACAGCCGCTGCCGCCGACGGTCTGCGCGGCCGTTACATGGCTTATCTGCTGCTCGAGCGCGGCCTGAGCGACAACACGCGCGAGGCCTATATGGCCGACTATGACCGTCTGTCGCAATGGTTGGACGGCATCGGACGTAAGATTACCGACGCCGACACCGACTGTATAGAGGGCTTTATCTTTGACCTCGCCGACATAGGCATCGCCGCCCGCTCGCGCGCCCGCATCCTCTCGGGCGTCAAAGCCCTATACCGTTATCTCCGCTTGGAGCGCATTATAGACGTTGACCCGACCCTCCTTATTGACGCTCCGCGCATCGGGCGTCGTCTGCCCGACGTGCTCTCGGTCGACGAGATAGACGCCATGATAGCCTCGATTGACCTCTCCAAGCCCGAGGGACGGCGCAACCGCGCCATGATGGAGACTCTCTATGGCTGCGGCCTCCGCGTCAGTGAGCTGATAGCTTTGAAGTTCAGCGACGTGGATTTTGAGCACGAGTTTGCCATCGTGCGCGGCAAGGGCGACAAGGAGCGTATCGTCCCCGTTTCGCCCGTCGCCGCCGCCGAGATACGCGAGTGGACCGACGACCGCGCCGCTCTCGACGTCAAGCCCGGCTGCGAGGACTATATCTTCATCAGCCGCCGAGGACGTCCGCTGACACGCGTCATGGTCTTCTATATCGTGCGCAGCCTCGCCGAAGCAGCCGGTATACGCAAGACCATCTCGCCCCACACCCTGCGCCACTCATTTGCGACTCACCTGCTCGAAGGCGGCGCCAATCTGCGCGCCATCCAGCAGATGCTCGGCCACGAAAGCATCAAGACCACCGAAATCTACCTCCACCTCGACCGCACCATCCTCCGCGACGAAATCCTCTCCCACCACCCGCGAGGGAGGTATTAAACATGGAGGGACGATTTTAAATCGTCCATTTAAAGACAGCGGACGATTAAAAATCGCCCATCCATATTTAAAATCGCTCATTATAAACACTCTAACCCTTCAGCAATATACAGACTATATTTGTCTGAGTTTAAAAATTTAGGATTATCTTTGATATAATTCAGGCAATGAATTAGATGTTCGTGTGATCTTATAATTCTATCGAAATATTCTTTCATCCACACAGTCCCTGATTGATTATAAAATGCGTTTATCTCCTTGGCAGATTGTCTCTTTACAGACTGTATGATTTTTGTTAGATTATTTGAATCAAAAAGTTTTAGCAGCCAATGTACGTGATTTGGCATTATAACATAAGCCAAAGATTGATATCTGATATTTTCATAATATGCGATTGTATCAGAGACAATAATCCTTACAGCTTTGTTTTTTAAAACACAGGCTCCATATCCATTGTCTAAAAGTTTGTTTTCCATAGGACCAATTAATCGGAAATATTCTAATTTCGTCTTATCGTCCCATGGGAGAGTATGCGTTCGATAAAATGTGTCTTTTATATTTTGCAATTCTTTTATCTTCTCTTGAGGTAAAGAATCAGCGAGTCTAAAGGTAACAAACTGGATTTTACCATCCTGATGCCAATGTGGAAGCGTTCCTGTTTCATAAACATGTATTTCGCTATTATAATCAAGGAATGGCATAATCTATGGTATGAATTATTGTATAGCAAAGGTATAAATAATCTATGGAAGGGCGATTTGTAATCGTCTATTTTAATATAGCGGGCGATTAAAAATCGCCTATTGGGGGACGATTCGTAATCGTCCATTTAAAGGATAGCGGGCGATTAAAAATCGCCTATGGGGGGACGATTCGTAATCGTCCATTTAAAGGATAGCGGGCGATTAAAAATCGCCCCTCCATAAAAAATCGCCCTTCACTTGCGTGAAAGGCGATTTTATGACGGGAGTTAATCTGATTTATTTAACCAGCTCTTTGGTGACTTTGTTGCCACGGCGGACGATGTAGAGACCCGACTCGGGAGCAGCTACGCGCACGCCCTGCAGGTTGTAATACTCAGCCTCGGCTGCGTCATCAGCCACAATTGAGTCGATGCCGTCTGTTGTGGCTGCCTCAAATGAAATCGGGTTAATCTGAAGATCTCCTGTGTTTGCATTTATTCCGACAACACCGGTAACATTATATTTACCAATTGCCACAGATGCTACGCTAAACTTGTTGTAGAAAGCAATCTCGGTTTCGCCGACTTTGCCGGTGAAAGCACTTCTTCCGGAGGGTGTAGCTGCTGCGAACTCTACGTTGCTGAGAACGGCTACTTTATTGATATTTTCGGCTTTAACATCGTCTGCGGAAATTTCCTCAGGCGTAAATGTGCCCTGCTCGCCGTCTTTAACAGTGGGAAGTGCGCCTACAATTTCCATCTCGGGCTGACGGTTGTTGTAGAGAACATTTTTGGCCTTCCAACCTTTGTTAAGTATGTCACCGGCTTTATAGGTGTAAGTGGCATTTCTTTGATAAAGCATCTGTACGTCTGTGCCATCGGTTACATAAGCATTGCTTGCATCTGCATAGGTTACAGTGAGTTCACAGTTAACGACAGCCTCGTCATTTGCGGGGAGTGCGTTAAATTCGGCGAGGCTTGCGACAGCTTTAGCGACTGTGATGGTATAACTTGCGCTGCCTTCGGCGAATTGGTCGTTACCGGCAAATTTGGCAGTGATTGTGGCAGTACCAAGCTCGGTACCCATTGTGATGGCGCCTGTGTTGGCGTCAACTTCAGCTACATTCTCGTCGTCAGAAGCGTAAGTAACGGTGAGGTTATTGGGATTCTTAACAGTCTGACCGGCGTAGGTCTCACCCTGTATCACAGTTACTGACTGATTGTCAAATGAAAGGTCAGCCGATTGTTTACCTGAGGGAGTATAGGTGACAGTGATTTGCTTAATTTGAGTTTTGTCTGTTGTAGTAAGTGTTACTGATGCTGCACTTCCTGACCAAGTATTATTGCTGATAGCTTTGTTGGCCGCGTCTTTAAGAGCCACTGTTCCGCTGAATTCGATTTTTGTAATTGTAGCGGCACCACCGGCGGCGGTAAATGTTAATGTCTGGTTTAATTTACCACCATTTGCAGAACAACGAAGATCCGGAAGTTTCGTAGCGTCTGTTGGATAATTTTGAGGGAAAAAGAATCTTAACTGACTGCTGCCGGTAGCTGATCCAAAGCCAATGGCGAGATTTACGTCTCCTGAAGTAATAGGATGTGTATTAGTATCAATCGCGGTACCTTCGCCCTGAGATGATGTAACAGCTTTGGTCGGAACGTCATATCCCCATCCGGTGATGTTCTCTGTTTTTGTAAAATCAAACGATGCCTCGTCGGCATAGGCAAGGCCTGTGAAGCCGGCGACGGCGATTAATGAGAGTAAAATTTTCTTCATAAATGAATAGTATTAAAATGTTAATGAATAGAGTCTAAATTTTCGCACTTTGTATCTCTTGGTAAGAGATACAAAGCCGTAAGGGCGCAAAAGCGCGGGACGCGCATAAAGTAAGGAGGCGTGCATCTCGGTAAAAGCGCGCGGTTTGAGAAGAAAGGCTGTTCCAAAACATCAAAAAAACGTAGGGACATGCCATAGCGGCCTGCGGACGCGCCGGCATGTATAATTCGTGAATTTTGCGCATAATCGTCTGATGGCCAAACAATACGTGCCGAAGGCACGTCCCTACAATCATTTATAATTATAATAAGAGTTTTGCCTCTCCGGCGCTTTGTTAGTTCATCCTACTCCGCGGCTCCATCCTTCCAATAAATAACTAACCCTATGGATTATAGCCCCGAATATCAAAAAGTTTCACCAAAGCGGTGCCGATACAGACATCTGAGGTAAATTTTAATAAAATTGCAACTTTTTTGGCCTCATTTTTAGCGTTTTATTTTTGACTTTTTTTGGATTGTTTAGTAATTTTGCGGCATATGAAAAATGTATCTCTTACCAAGAGATACAAAGTGCGAAAATTTAGACTCTATTCATTAACCTTTTAATACTATTCATTTATGAAGAAACTTTTACTCTCAATTCTTTCTGTAGCAGCAATGTCGTTTGCCGCAAATGCAGATACAACAATTGATTTCACCGCCCTTGACGTCTGGGCTCCCGAAGGAGATCCTATTGCCGGCGCTCCTGTCGGAAAAGCGGCTATGAAAGAAACCGAAACAACTGTAACGATAAGTGAGGTTGAGATTGGCTTTACAAACTGTTATGTGATGAATACAATCGACCAGACATCCGGTAAAACGACTAAAGTTTCCGGTTTGTTTATTCAGGGTGGCACAACAAAGGGTGAAGTGACATTTACTCTTCCCTTTGACTGCGCAAGTTTTACAGCAACAACAACGAGTGGTTGTTCAACACACAGCGGTAATACGGTAATTGTATATGCAGGACAGAATAAAGTCAGCGACGGTAATACAATGGCTTTCAATAAACAGAGTGAAAACTATACAATCACACTGACCGGTGACAATCAGAAAGCAGGCACTGTTTATAAAATTGCTGCCGGAGGATCAAAGAATCCACAGATTGCAAAGATCGTTTTCAAAGCCGTTACTGCCGAGCCTACTCTGACAGCTAATGTTACCGATGTTGCACTTTACACTGTCAAAGGTGGAGAGGCCGAGGCTACGATTAAGGTGACAGCCGCTAATGTAACAGGTGACATCACAGCAACAACTGACGTAGAGGGTCTGACATTTGACAAAGCCTCTTACACACAGGCCGAGGCTGCCGAGGGCATTGTTGTAAAATACACAGGCACAACAGCCGGTCAGAATGACGGCAAAATCACATTCACTGTCGGTACAACAAAGGCAGAGGTAACAGCCAGTTGCTATGCCGCTGCTCAGGAAGGTACAAAAGACATGCCTCTGACCGTTGCCGAAGTTCTCGCGCTCAAAAGCAACTGCGCCGGTAACTACTGGGTTAAAGGCATAATTGCTGACAAAACTGCAAAGTCAAGCCCTGTTGACGGCAAAATAGCTGACAATGCAGAAGTTCAAAACACCAATATCATACTCGAAGATGAGGAAGGCAACAGAATCGCAGTACAGCTTCCCGCAGGCGATATCCGTAACGCTCTCAATATTGTTTCTAATCCTACAAATGCAGGTAAGACTGTAAGTATCTACGGCTCACTTGAGAATTATTGTGGCGTTCCCGGAGTCAAGAGTCCTTCTGAATATGTTCTCGAAGTATCTAACGCCATCGACTCTATCGTTACTGACGAGGCTGTAGAGGCTGAGTATTATAACCTGCAGGGCGTACGCGTGGCTGCTCCCGAGTCGGGTCTTTACATCGTCCGCCGCGGCAACAAAGTCACCAAAGAGTTAGTTAAATAAACCGTCTCTGACACGATACTAAAAAAGCGCCCTCGCACGGGGCGCTTTTTTTATGGAGGGGCGATTTTTAATCGCCCGCTATCTTTAAATGGACGATTACAAATCGTCCCTCCATAGTCTTACACCGTCAGTATCTCTTTTTCTTTGGCGGCGAAGATGTCGTCGATGCGTTTGAGGTATTTGTCGTGGATTTTCTGGGCGGCGGCCTCGGCGTCTTTCTCTACGTCTTCGGGCATGCCCTGTTTGATGGCTTTTTTGAGGCCGTCGATGGCGTCGCGGCGAGCGTTGCGCACCGATACCTTGGCCTGCTCTGCCTCGGCTTTAGATTGCTTTACGAGGGCTTTGCGGCGCTCCTCGGTGAGCGGCGGGATGGACAGGCGGATTACCTCGCCGTTGTTTTCGGGGGTGATGCCGAGTTCGGAGTTGATGATGGCTTTCTCAATCTCTTTGAACATGGCTTTTTCCCACGGTGTGATGGCGATGGTGCGCGCATCGGGCACAGAGACATTGGCCACATTTGATACGGGCACGAGGCTGCCGTAATACTCTACGCGTATGCCGTCGATGAGTTTGGCTGATGCTTTGCCGGCGCGGATATGGCTGAGTGTGTCGTCAAGATACATCACGGCCATTTCCATCTTTTCCTGAGCGGGGTCGAGATAAGTGTTAACGTCAATCATTGTATGATGTTTTTAAGTGATTAATATACGAGTGTGCCTACCGGCTCGCCTGCGACGACGCGCGCCAGATTGCCGGGGGTGTCCATGTCGAAGACTATGATGGGCATATTGTTCTCTTTGCAGAGCGCTGTGGCCGTGAGGTCCATGACTTTGAGGCCGCGGGCAAGGATCTCGTCGTAAGTGATTTCGTCAAATTTGACGGCCTCGGGGTCGCGCTCGGGGTCGGCGGTGTAGATGCCGTCGACGCGCGTGCCCTTGAGCATCACGTCGGCCTCAATCTCGATGGCTCGGAGTGCGGCGCCGGTGTCTGTGGTGAAAAACGGATTGCCTGTGCCGCAGGTGATTATTGCTACTTCGCCTTTGCGGAGGCACTCGATGGCACGGCGGTTGGCGTAAGCCTCGCCGATGGGGAACATGTTGATGGCCGTCAGGACGTTTGCCGGCTGTCCTATCGACTCTAAGGCCGAGCTGAGGGCCAGAGAGTTGATGACGGTGGCGAGCATGCCCATCTGGTCGCCTTTGACGCGGTCAAAGCCTTTTGCTGCGCCCTGCAGGCCGCGGAAGATGTTGCCTCCGCCGATGACGATACCGACCTCGACGCCTGCGTCGACCATGTCTTTGATTTGAGCGGCATATTCGCCGAGACGTTGGCTGTCAATGCCGTAACCCTGTGCTCCCATCAGCGACTCGCCGCTGAGCTTGAGCAATACGCGTTTATATTTTGTCCGCATGAGAGTGATTTTTAAATTTACAGTTTTCACAAAGTTAACGCTTTTATCGACATTTGAGACTGATTAAAGAGAAAAAATAGCAAAATAGCCTTACAGCCCCACCTGCGCCGGCGAAATGCTCTAATGTAAATTTAATGTAGGGACTTGCCAACGGCAAGTATAGTTTGGCCGCCGGGCGTTTGTCGATGCAGGTTATACATGCCGCCGCTCGCTTCGCTCGCTCTGGCATGTCCCTACATTTTTGTGACTTTATGTGTGTGGACGGCGATTATCTGTCGGCGAGTATGCCGGTGCCTGCGACTTTGGCCTTGGCGGCTTTGTCCAAGCGGAATCCCGAGCGATAATGGTTGTTTGTGAGGTTGAGGCTGTCGGCATGCTTGCCTACGATGACGTAGGTCGCTTTCTTTGCCAGACGCTGGGCGAAGTTTGAGGTGCAAACCGATGCGCGGCCGCCACGGACGTCGATGCCGTGGCCGATGGTCGTGTAGTTGGCCTGCTGCAAGGCGAGTGTGCCGTTGTTGACGATGGCGCCGTAGACCGGGCTTCCCCAGAAGGCGCTGTTGTAGAGCGTCAGGCGTGCGTCGGGGTGGACGCGCTCTGTGCCGGCTTTGTCGCCCATGAGCACATAAGAGCGCACGGGCTCGTGAGGGATGCGTGTGTTGACGAGCTCGGAGTTGATGCCGATGATGTCGGTTTCGGCTCCGGCGTCCTCGACAAAGAGCGAGAAGGTGCATCCGTCTGAGCCGTGGCCGATTATGGTCATCTTGCCGGGATAGTTGCCTGTCACTGCGTCGCGCAGGAAGTGGATGCCGTAGACCGAGCCGTAGACAAAGTTGTTGAATATGGTCTGGTCTTTGACGTCGCCGAATTTGAGGGCCGAGCAGTTAGACTGTACGAAGCGTGTGACGTGGGCGTTGGGATAGCCCTGTCCGCCCTCGGGCAGACGCGCGCTGTAGTGGGGGTTGAACTGCATGTTGCGTATGAATCCGCCCTCGGCGCCGGCTCCGACATGTATGCCGGCGCGCAGGGGTGCTCCGCCCATATAGTCGACATAGTGGCCGCCGGTGTCGTATGAGGCGAGGTCGAGGCCCTTGTCGCCGATGGCGATGGTGACGTTGACGGCATAGACGCCTCGTCCTTGGCCTTGGATGAGGAAGGGCGTGCGGCGGGGATTGCTGATGTCATAGCCGTCAGAGATGATATTGAGCTGGGCTATGTTGAGGCCGCGCAGACCGGCGCCGGCCTCAAGCTGTATAAGCGACGGACCCTGCTCGCCCTTTGCGCCGCCGTCATAGTTTGTGAAGATGGCCGTGCCTCCGCTCTGTGTGTGGTGCTGCACGTCCCATGAGCCGCGCAGCTCGACGCCCGCGGGCACGGTCACCGGGTGCTCGACGAGATAGCGTCCGGCGGGGAGGTAGAGGGTGCCTCCGCCGGCAGCCTTGAGGCGATTCATGGCGCCTTGCAGGTCGGCTGAGACGTCGACAGAGGGTACATCGTTGTTAAAGCCCTTGGCGCAGGGCAGATCGGCGCGTATCATCAGGTCTGTCGCCGGCCGCGGGTGCACGGCGATGTCGGTGGTGACCTGCGGCGGTATGGGCTTGAAGAGATATTCGTCGCCACGGCGCACGTCGACTATGGCGTCGCGGCTGTCGCGGCTGTCGATGTCGAGTTTGCCGTCACTGCCTGAGTTGACCGAGCGCAGGCTGCGTACACCGGCGCCGAGGACTACGTGGCCCTTGGCTTTGGCGAAGTCACACTGCGAGAGCAGGACGTTGCCGCTGTTGATCTGCAGCGCCGGGTCGGCCGACTGGCGGAAAAGGCAGCTCTCAAAGGAGATGACTCCGCGGCTGCCGTCGCTGACGACAGGGCGGTCGAAGATGACGCCGTTAAACTGCACGGCCGTCTCGAAATCGGGGTGGAAGTAGGCGGCGTTGCCTCCCTCGGCGCCGCTGAACGACGAGTTGGAGATAAGGATGCCGTAGGGGTTGACGTCCTCGACATAGAGGGCGTTGGCGCAGTCGTCGACATGCACTTCGTAGAGTTGAGCGTTGGGAGCGTCTTTAAAGCCGGGCTCGCGGCCGATCCACACACCGGTTTTGTAGCCGCTGACCTTCAGTCCCGACACATACTCCCAGTCAGAGCGGTGCATCTGATAGCCCGTGGCGTGGGTCATGGTGTAGTCGCGCAGCTTGGCGTCCGCCGGTGCGCCGGGCAGGCCGGAGCGGGCCCAGACGTCGGGGCTGATGCGCACATCTTCGATGCGCCCGATGTCGGTGCATACATGTATCTCGATGCCTTTGTTGAGCGCCGTCATGTCGCAGTCGACGACATAATGGAGCTCGCTCGGGGCCGAGTAGAAGGCGTTGTAGGCGTTGACGACGGTGACGCGCTCGATGGTGGCGCAGTCGCCCGAGGTCTGGAAGAGTGTCCACGGATAGGGACGGATGTCTTCGACGTTCTGTTCGGGATACCATATCGAGAGGTTAGTGACGCCGGTGCCGCGGTTCATCTCGATGAAACGGTCGGCGATGCCGGTGTAGGTGGTGCGCAGGGCATTGCCGGCCTGAGAGTCGTTCCACCAGCTCTCGACAGAGCCGTCATGGTTGGGCGCATCCTTGCCGACACGCACCTCGAGGATGGTGCCGAGCACCTTGCCGTCAGAGTCGTCGAGTGTGGCGCGGTCGCCGCGCAACTGTACGCCGGGATGCAGCTTGAGGGTGTATTCGTAGTGATAGTCTTCGCGGCTCTCTGATTTGCCGTGGCGCACACGCACGGTCTTGTAGCCTATCTGTGTGGAGCGGAATTCGTAATTGCCGGCCGGGATGTAGACCACACCTCCGCCGTTTTTATATGCTTCGTCTATAGCTGCCTGAAATGCCGGACGGTTGTCAAAGCCCGGCTCGGCTTTGGCGCCGAAGGCGGTGACGATGTAGTCTGAAATGACGCGGTCTTTGGTCGGGTAGACCGTTGCGATGCTTTTTGTAAGGGGAGTCTCTGTAGTGGCAGTCTGCGCGCTGCATGACGCCGCTATCGCGCATGCTATTGCCAATGTGCTAAGTCTCAGGGATGTGCGAGCGTTTACAAACCTAAAAATGCGCTCCGCCGCAATTAATCTTTTAAACATGTTGAAACTGATGGCTTATTGGTATTAGTACCTGATGAAAAATGAAAAGTTCGGAGTGTCTTTGTGGACAATCACAAAATTAACTATAATTGAGTTAAAAAACAAATACTTGTGTTATTGCATATGTTTTTGAGCGGCTGCCGAGCGGGCGACCGGCCTGAATTATTTGCATCCTCGGCGGAAATGTGTTATATTAGCACCCTCAAACTTAGACTAAACCCGGACAAACGACGACGAGACATGAATAATCAACATCGTTATTGTGTGATAATGTGTGGCGGCGTAGGCAGCCGTTTCTGGCCTTTCAGCCGCACAGCCTGCCCCAAACAGTTTCTTGATTTCTTAGGCACGGGACGTACACTGCTGCAGATGAGCTATGACCGCATCCTGCCGCTTGTCGACCCGCAGAATATAATAGTAGTCACCAACGCATCTTATGCGGATCTCGTGCGCGAGCAGCTGCCCGAGATTGCCGAGAACAACATATTGCTCGAGCCTGCGCGCCGTAATACGGCGCCCTGCATAGCATGGGCCGCCTATCATATCCGCGCTCTCGACCCCGAGGCGTCAATCATAGTGACTCCGAGCGACCATCTCATTACCCGTGAGCATGATTTCGAAAACAGCATACGCCGCGGATTTGAATTTGTTGAGTCTCACGACGCCCTGCTGACACTCGGCATAAAACCGTCGCGTCCCGAGACCGGCTACGGTTACATACAGGTGGGCGAGCCGGTCGAAGACAATATTTCGACTGTAAAGACTTTCACCGAGAAGCCTGACCGCAAACTCGCCGAAGTGTTTGTCGAGTCGGGCGAGTTTTTCTGGAACTCGGGCATCTTCCTTTGGTCGGCCTCGTCGATTTGTAAGGCGTTGCGCGATTACGCTCCTGAAATAGCCATCAAGTTTGACGATGGCATCGATGCGTTCGGCACACCAGCCGAGCGCGAGTTTATCGAGCGTTCGTTCCCGGCATGTATGTCGATCTCGATTGACTTCGCCGTCATGGAGAAAGCCCGCAATGTATATGTCGAGACTGTGACCTTCGGGTGGAATGACCTCGGCACATGGAGCGCTCTCTATGACAATTCGCCCAAAAACCGCGACAGCAATGTTACGCAGAATTGTAACGTGTTGGCTTACAACTCGTCAGGTAATATTTTTGCCATACGCGGCGAGAAGCTCGTGGTCGTCGACGGCCTCAAGGATTATATCGTCTCCGACGCCGGCGACGTGCTGCTCATAGTCCCTAAAAGTGAGGAGCAGCGCATCAAACAGATGGTCAACGACGCAAATATCAATTTCGGTGACAAATATCTCTGACGACGCGGTGTCAGCCTGTCCCAAGGTGACGGTGGTCACTGTGTGCCGCAATGTGCGTGACATGCTTGCACGCACCATTGACTCGGTGTCTTCTCAGACCTACCCTGATATCGAGTATGTCGTAGTCGACGGCATGTCGACCGACGGCACACCCGAAATGCTCTACGGCTGCGCCGGCGGCATTGACAAATGGATTTCGGAGCCCGACCGCGGCATCTATGACGCCATGAACAAGGGCGTCGGTCTCGCCACTGGCGAATGGGTGATTTTTATGAACGCCGGCGATACTTTTTATGCGCCGGACACCGTCGAGCGTGTTTTTGCCACGCATTTTGACAACGATGTCGATGTGGTGTACGGCGATGTGGCCATTCCCGCCGTATGTGGTTTCCCGAAAATAAAGATTGCTTCAGAGCCCCGCAATTGCCACCGCATGTTCTTCTGTCACCAGAGCGCTTTCGCCCGTCGTCAGGCCCTGCTTAGCCATCCTTTTGACATCGAGCGGCGCTATTCGGCCGATTTCAAGTTTTTCAAAACGTTGCTGCTCGGCGGCTCGCGCTTTGTGCATGTCGGGTTGCCCGTGGCGCTTTATGACATGACGGGTGTGTCAAATCGCCGTCGTTCGGAAGGTCTGCGCGACAACATCCGTGTGGTCAGCGAGACTGACAGCGCTGTTGACCGCCTAAGGTTTCTGCCTCGTTTGTGGTTTAACTGGGCCATGTGTCGCCTGAGGGGCAAATAGAATTTGATGTCGAATTTTCAGACGAGGCTGCGGTATATTTCGGCGGTCTGCTCGGCTGTGCGCTGCCATGAGAAAAGGTCTGCGCGGGCATGTCCGCGACTGATGAGGATGTCGCGCAGCGTCTGACTGTCTATGCACTCAAGGATGCGGTCGCGCATGTCGCCGATGTCTTCGGGGTCGAAATAGAGTGCTCCGTCGCCGCCAATCTCAGGCAGTGAGCTGCGGTCGCTCAACACGGCCGGGCAACCGGCGTCGAAAGCCTCGAGAATGGGAAACCCGAAGCCCTCGTATAGCGAGGGGAAGACGAAACACAGGGCCCCGGCATATAGACGTCGCAGCTGCGCGTCGGAGACAAATATATGGCGGACGTCGTCGCCGGGACGCAGTCGGGCTGCAGAAATCAGTTCCTGTTCGTCTTTCTTTAACGGTGCGCCGGTGCATATTAGTTTCACTTCGGGATGCACGCGTCTGACCTCGGCAAAGGCTTTGACGAGCCGCTCGAAGTTTTTGTAGCGCGGGCGTCCGCCGACAAAGAGGATATAATGGTCCGGGAGTCCGTTGATTTCGACGTCTGCGTTACTCAGAATGTTTCGGCCATGATAGACAACGCTTATTTTGGCCGGGTCGATGTCGTATAAATCGAGGATATCGCGTCGTGTCGATTCGCTGATGGCGATGATCCGGTCGGCGTGTTCGACAGTCTGACGCTTTACCTCGGCCGTGGTGTCGCCGGGCGCGAAGTTGCCGGGGAAGCGCTCGTGTATCATGTCATGTACCGTGACGACGGTCGGGCGTTTGACCAAGGGGATATAATAAGGATTATAATAGGTCGGATGAAAGACGTCGTAATCTCCCCACTCGAGTAAGCGACGTGAACGGGCGTAGTTGACAGCCTTTAATATATAGCGTTTGAACGGCACATTCGGCATAGCGGCGATGCCGAGAGGCTCGAGATATATGCTGCGGGAGCGCCAAACGGCAAAATGCGGGTCTATGTCGTCGGGCAGGGCAGTAGCAAGTTCGGCGAAATAGCGAGAGATGCCTCCGACTTTTTGAGAATTGAAAATCTGGCAGTCGTAGAGAACTTTCATCTGTTTTTGTTACGTAGAAGACTGCGTGCGATGCGATAGGCTTGCAGAGTCGTCGAGAAACGACGCAGGGCGATGCAATTGCCCTCACGGCCGTCAAGGATGGCTGCGTCACGCAGCTGGCAGCTGAGATAGTCTAATGTGGCCCTCAGATGGGGCATAAGGGGCATTATCGAGGCTGTACGTTCGGCTATGACGCGTGCTTTGAGCGACCCGCGGCGCTGCTCTTTGCGTTCGAACTCGTCGATTGTATCGACCCGGAAGTGGTCGATGCGTCCGTCAAGCGGGCACGGTATCAGCAGCTCGTCATAGGTGATGCGTTCGTGGAGCTCGTGAAGATTCCAGTTGGCATAACGTTTGTTGAAAAGCCTTACCTCGCGGACGGGCTGCCAGCCGGAGTGACGCACCGGTTTGCCGCAGAAATAATTTATCAGCGGCATCGAATAGACGCGATGGGTGAGTCCTGATGTCTTTAGAGCTATGAGTTCGGCGCGCAATTGGTCTGAAAGGACCTCGTCAGCGTCGATTGACAATACGTAGCGATGAGTGGTCAGTCCGGCCGCATACTGACGCTGCGACCCGAAACCGGTGAAGGCGCGTTGTGTGACCTTGCAGCCATAACGTTGGCAGATTTCGACTGTGCGGTCAGTCGAGTAGGAGTCGACGACTATGATTTCGTCGGCGACACCTTTAAGTGAGTTCAGACAGCGCTCGATGCGCGGCTCTTCGTTGCGCGTTATGATTGTCGCTGAAATGTGATTCATCGGTTTAGATGCTCGATAATGATTTTGCAAATTTACGGAGTTTTTTTGTGCTATTATATTGCTGACTGATTTTTTTGTTAAATATCATCAAATCTTTCAGTTTATATTCGTGACTGACTTATCCATGCGTAAATACTTGATAAACAGGGATATATTTCGTTATTTCAAATGCTGCTTCTGCTAAATAATTGATATGCAATTGTTTATGCTGTTGCTCCGGCTCTTTGTACTTGGTTTTTTATTTCGATATTTCTTATAAACTGCCCGCATTTGAATTTTTGTTCAATTCTCAAGCCTTTAATAATTAGATATGTCATTGATTGATAGTCGATAATGCCTGAATTTTGCATTTATAGATATTGGGCCGAAAAAATTTGTTATTGGCATTGCTGTGCTTATGATGTCGGATTGACGAAAATGTCTTAACTTTGAAATCTAATTGTTTCCCAATGGTACTTAATTACATCTGGATTGCTTTTTTCGTCCTCGCTTTTGTTGTTGCTCTCGGCCGTACGATTTTTGGCGGCGACTTCGGTGTCTGGACCGAGGTGATGCACGCGTCTTTTGATTCGGCCGGCACTGCTTTCGAAATTGCCATCGGTCTGACCGGCATACTGTCTCTGTGGATGGGACTGATGAAAATCGGTGAGCGTGGCGGCGTCATCCGAGTTTTTGGTCGCGCTGTCTCTCCCTTGTTCACCCGTCTCTTTCCGGGTGTGCCCAAGGATCATCCGGCCATGGGCTCGATTTTTATGAATGTGAGTGCCAATATGCTCGGTCTCGACAATGCGGCGACTCCGCTCGGTCTGCAGGCCATGAAAGAACTTCAGGAGCTTAATAAGGAGAAGGACACGGCCACCGATGCCATGATAATGTTCTTGGTGCTTAATGCGTCCGGGTTGTGCTTTATTCCGATAAGTATAATGATGTATCGTGCACAGGCCGGTGCGGCGAATCCGACTGATGTCTTCCTGCCGATACTGCTTGCCACATTCATTGCTACGCTGTTTGGCATTGTGGCGCTCTGCATCAAGCAACGTATACGACTTACCGACCCGGTGCTTTTGGGATGGATAGGGGGTATGGCCGCGGTTATCGGCGGCATTGTCTGGTTTTTCACGACTCTTACGCAGGACAAGGTCGAGCTTTACTCCGGGTTCATAGCGAACTTCTTGTTACTTAGCGTAATCGTGGCTTTTCTCGTCGCCGGATTCGTCAAAAAGGTAAATGTCTACTCTGTCTTCATCGAGGGCGCCAAGGAGGGATTCACTACGGCGGTCACAATTATACCTTATCTTGTGGCAATACTTGTTGCAATCGGTGTATTTCGTGCGTCCGGGGCGATGGAGGTGGTGACAGACAGCATGGTGTCGTTTGTAGATTTCCTCGGATTTGACAGCCGTTGGGTGGAGGCTCTGCCCACTGCCCTCATGAAACCCCTCAGTGGCAGCGGCTCTCGCGGCATGATGGTCGATTTGATGAATACTTATGGCGCCGATGCTTTTGTGTCGAAAGTCTCGGCTGCGATACAAGGCTCTACAGACACAACCTTTTATGTTCTGGCGGTTTATTTTGGCTCTGTGGGTGTGCGCAAAACACGTTACGCTGTCGGCTACGCTCTTATGGCTGATGTTGCCGGGTCGATTGCCGGGGTCGTAGCTGCATATATTTTCTTCTCATAATCAAAAATTATTTTTTATCTTTGTGAGTTATTAGATGATAGATGAGAGACTCCTATCAATGGCTCACTGACGGGGTTGAATTGCCTCGGCTTGATTTTGCATGTCTTGAGCGTTGGCTCGGACGTGTGGCTGCTGACCATGACCGTATGGTCGGCGAGCTGACTTATATCTTTTGTGATGATGCAAAGATTTTAGAAGTCAATCGTCAATTCCTTCAGCATGACTATTTTACGGATATCATTACTTTTGATTATTCGCGTGGTCGGTTGATTTCGGGAGATATGTTTATTTCGCTTGACACCGTCGCGAGCAATGCGTCAGGACTTGGAACTGATTATCAGTCTGAATTGCTGAGAGTTATAGTTCATGGCGTCTTGCATCTGTGCGGTATTAATGATAAAGGACCCGGCGAACGCGAGATTATGGAGGCTAACGAGAATCGGGCGCTGTCAATGTTTGCTGAATAAACTTTAAGATATTGATAATCAGATATTTCATCAAGATATGAGGTTTGATTATGATGTTATTGTTGTAGGAGCCGGTCATGCCGGTTGTGAGGCTGCGATGGCCTCTGCCCGTCTCGGAGCGTCGACTTTGTTGATCACTATGGATATGAACAAAATCGCGCAGATGAGTTGTAACCCTGCCATCGGTGGTATTGCGAAGGGACAGATTGTCCGCGAGATTGATGCGCTTGGCGGCATGACGGGTATTATTACCGATCTGACGTCGATACAGTTCCGCATGCTTAACCGTTCTAAAGGACCTGCTATGTGGAGTCCACGCGCCCAGTGTGACCGCAACAAGTTCTCCGCCCTATGGCGTGAAACGCTTGAGCATGCCGATAATTTGTCGATGTGGCAGGATTCTGTTGTAGCGCTTACATTTGATGAAGACGGAGGGTTGAACGGTGTGCGCACGGCTGACGGAGCTGAGTTCCATGCGCGTGCTGTCGTGCTGACTAACGGTACTTTTCTCAACGGTCTTATGCATATCGGTCGCGTAAAGCTTGTAGGCGGACGTGTTTCGGAGCCGGCAAGTCATGGTCTCACAGAGCAACTTGCCTCTTTGGGCTTCGCTACTGCTCGTATGAAGACCGGCACACCTGTGCGTATCGACGGACGCACTATAAAATATGAACTTACAACGGCGCAGGGCGGCGACAATGACGGGCATAAGTTTTCGTATCTTCCCGAAATTAAACGCCGCCTTAAGCAACGTGACTGCTATATCGTCTACACTAACACTGAGACGCACCGCATCTTGCGCGAAGGATTGCCTGATTCGCCTCTTTACAACGGACAGATACAGAGTATCGGCCCACGCTATTGTCCCTCTATCGAGACAAAGATTGTGACATTTGCCGACAAAGACGAGCATCAGCTTTTCCTCGAGCCCGAGGGTGAAACCAGCGTAGAATTTTATCTGAACGGTTTCTCTTCGTCGCTGCCGCTCAATGTTCAGATAGACGCTCTGTCGACTATCCCTGCGCTTGCCGACGCTCAGATATACCGTCCCGGCTACGCTATAGAGTATGACTTCTTCGACCCGACACAGTTGACTCATAGCTTGGAGACAAAACTTATTCCCGGTCTTTTCTTTGCCGGGCAGATTAACGGAACGACAGGCTATGAGGAAGCGGCAGGGCAGGGACTTATTGCCGGTGCGAATGCAGCCCTTAAGATTCAGGGTCATGATCCTTTCACTCTCGGTCGTGACGAGGCTTATATAGGTGTGCTGATTGACGACCTTGTCACAAAGGGCGTCGACGAGCCTTATCGCATGTTTACCTCACGGGCCGAGTATCGCATACTGTTGCGTCAGGACGATGCCGACATGCGTCTCACTCCGCGTGGCTATGCTATCGGTCTTGTTGGCGACGAGCGCTATAAGCTTCTACAGACAAAACAGCTCTGGCGTGATAATCTGATTGATTTCTGTGAAAATTTTTCTGTTAAGGCGTCGCTGATTAATCCGGCTCTGGAGGCTGCGGGTCTTGCTCCTTTGCGTCAGGGCGTCAGACTTCGTGACCTTGTCATGCGTCCCCAGCTTGATTTCGGGTCATTGCGACATATGATTAAAGCGCTTGACGAACTCATTGATAGTATCCCTGTGGAAATACGTGAGGAAACGGTCGAGGCCGCCGAGATCCTTATAAAATATAGCGGCTATATCGACCGCGAGCGTCAGATTGCCGATAAACTCCGCCGTCTTGAGGATGTGCGCATCGCCGACCGTTTTGATTACTCGACCATAAAGGCGCTTTCGACCGAGGCTCGTCAGAAACTCGAGAAACATCGGCCTGAGACTATCGGCGAGGCATCGCGTATCCCCGGTATTTCACCCAGCGATGTTAACATGCTTCTTCTGATGATGAATAGATAAGTGATTGTTCCACGTGAAACAATCAGCCTCTCAAAAATAAGAATATCAACAACTTAAACTGATAGAAATGGAATACATCAAATCAAGAATCCGCGATGTGATGGATTTCCCGCAGAAGGGAATCGTCTTCAAAGATCTCACAACAGTCTTCAAGGACCCGCGTGCACTTCACATTATCGGCTGGGACCTCTCGCAGCTTTATCGAGACAAAGGTGTCACTAAAGTCGTGGGCATAGAGTCCCGCGGTTTTATCGGCGGCTCTATCCTCGCCTATGAAATCGGTGCCGGTTTTGTCCCCGCACGTAAGCCCGGCAAATTGCCGGCTGACACCATCCGTCAGGAGTATGCCAAAGAGTACGGCACGGATGTCATCGAAATTCACCGCGACGCCATCACATCCGACGACATTGTCGTGCTGCATGATGATGTGCTCGCCACCGGCGGCACAATGGCTGCTGCGTATAAACTTGTCGAGAGCCTGCATCCTAAAAAGATTTATGTCAATTTCATCATTGAGCTGAGCGCGCTTAACGGACGTGCCGCTTTGCCCGAGGATGCCGAGGTTACATCACTTATAAAATATTGATTTCGTCGAACGGCGACGATTCTCAAATTTTTTAACGGAGTCACGGACTTTTTGGGACGTGATTCCGTTAGACTTATATGGCAAAACACGAAAAGTCGGCCGAACTAAAGGCTAAAATATCCATTCTCCCCGACACTCCCGGCGTCTATACTTACTATGATTCTACGGGTAATGTGATTTATGTCGGCAAGGCAAAAAATCTCAAGCGCCGTGTGTCGTCATACTTTAACCGTACGCATGACTGTCTGCGCACAAATCTGCTTGTGCGTGCTATCGCCAACATGTCTTATATAGTCGTTCCGACCGAGCAAGATGCGCTCAATCTCGAGAACTCCATGATCAAGGAGTTTAAGCCGCGCTATAATGTCCTGCTCAAAGACGACAAGTCGTACCCGTGGATTGTTGTAACAAACGAGCTCTATCCACGCGTTTTTCTGACTCGTCAGTATATACGCGACGGCTCCAAGTATTATGGGCCGTATACGACCCCGGCCGTGGCCCGCACCGTGCTCGAGCTTATACGCGAACTTTATCCGATACGCACCTGCCGTCTGCCTATAACCCGTGATTTTTTGAATAAAGAGAAGGGTAGACTGTGCTTGCAGTATCATATCAAAAAATGCAAAGGCTGCTGCACCGAGGCTGTCTCTGTAGAGGAATACGCGGGTTATATCGAACGCATAAAACAGATTCTGCGTGGCGATGTGCAGGAGCTGATGACCTATTTGCGCGACGAGATGACACGACTTGCCTCGGAGATGCGCTTTGAGGAGGCGCAGGAGCTAAAGGAACGATACGGGCTGCTCGAGCGATATCAGTCAAAGAGTGTAATTGTCAGCCAGACTATCAACGATGTCGACGTCTTCGGCATCGACGACGATGACCGCGATGTCTACATAAACTATATGCGCGTGCGGCGTGGCGCCGTCGTGCGCTCGGTCACCCTGCGTTATCGCCGCAGCCTTGACGAGTCGCAGGCCCAGCTTTTGGCTTATGCGATGGAAGAAATTCGTCAGTCGCTCGGCGTGACTTACGACGAGGTGGTTGTGCCGCTTGTCCCCGACGTCGAGCCTGAGGGTGTGACCTTCACCGTACCGCGACGAGGCGACAAAGCCAAGCTGTTGGAAGTCTCGCAGCGCAACGCGCGTCAGAATAAGATCGATGTGCTCAAGAATATGGAACGCACCGACCCCGAGCAGCGCACCGACCGTCTGCTCGAGCGTATAAAAAGTGATTTCCGTCTCACAGAGTTGCCTCGCCATATCGAGTGCTTCGATAACTCCAACATACAGGGCTCTGATCCTGTGGCATCGTGTGTCGTGTTTCGCAACGGCAAGCCCTCGAAACGCGACTATCGTCATTTCAACATCAAAACCGTTGTCGGGCCTGACGACTTTGCTTCGATGAAAGAGGTGCTCACGCGCCGTTATACACGTCTTATGCAGGAAGGAGAGGGGCTGCCGCAGCTCGTAGTTGTCGACGGCGGCAAAGGTCAGCTGAGCGCCGCAGTCGAGGCGCTCGAGGCGATAGGGTTGCGCGGAACGATTGCTGTGGTCGGCATTGCCAAACGCCTTGAGGAAATTTACTTTCCCGGCGACAGTATTCCGCTATACATTGACAAAAATTCCGAAACACTTCGTGTCGTGCAGCATATGCGCGACGAGGCTCACCGTTTCGGCATCACGCATCACCGCAACCGTCGGTCGAAGTCGCAGATTGTCAGCCGTCTCGATGCTATCAAGGGTGTCGGCCCGCAGACGTCAGAGGCCCTGCTTAAACATTTTAAGAGCGTCAAGCGCATCAGGGAGGCTACCGTCGAGCAGCTCGCCGAGGTCGTTGGCGCAGCTAAGGCCAAGATTGTCAGCGAAGGTCTTAAAAACGAGGCACCTGCCGATGAATTATCTGAAAATCAATAAAATATATTTTACATGAGACTCGTGATACAGCGTGTCGCCGAGGCGTCGGTGACAATCGGTGAAGTGGCCGTGAGCACAATCGGCGCCGGCCTTATGGTGCTCGTCGGAGTAGAACGTGACGACAATCCGGACGATGTCAAATGGTTGGCAGCCAAGACCGTAGGCCTGCGCATTTTCAATGACGACCAAGGCATCATGAATCGCTCTGTTGTTGATATCGGCGGTGAAGTGCTGGCGGTCAGCCAGTTCACGCTTACAGCCTCGACCCGTAAGGGGAATCGCCCGAGCTATATCCGTGCCGCCGGTCACGAACTCGCCGTGCCGCTTTACGAGGCATATTGCCAAGAGGTTTCTGCTCTCATTGGCCGGAAGGTGTCGACGGGTGTTTTCGGAGCCGATATGAAAGTGTCGTTGGTCAATGACGGCCCGGTCACCATTATTATTGATTCGCGTCTTAAGGAATAGAACTAATCAAAAATATATAAAGCCGCCGAAGGTCCACGACATGGATTCCTTTGGCGGCTTTGTTATGGCATGAAGTTTTGGAGCGGTTTACATCAGCTCTATACCGGCTTCGCGGCATGCGCGGCGCTGGTCCTCGGGCCATATTGATGCCTGTACCTCGCCGATATGAGCTTTCTGAAGCAGGAACATGCACAGGCGGCTCTGGCCTATGCCTCCTCCGATTGACGGCGGGTATTCGCCTCGAAGCAGCGCGCTGTGGAAGGCGAGTGACTCTCGCTGCTTGCAGCCCGCAATTTCCAGCTGACGCCGCAGCGGCTCCGGACTGACGCGTATGCCCATCGACGACAGTTCGATTGGCTGCTGCAGCACGGTGTTCCAGTAGATGATGTCGCCGTTGAGACCTTTAAAGCCGTCAGAGTTTTCGGTGCTCCAGTCGTCGTAGTCAGGTGCGCGGCCGTCATGCGGCTTGCCGTCGCCGAGGGCTGCTCCGATTCCGATGATAAATACTGCCCCGTAGCGGCGAGTGATTTCGGTCTCGCGCTCCTTTGGCGTCATGTGGGGGTACATGGCGCGTAGTTGCTCTGAGTGAATGAATGTGATTTCCTCGGGTAGTGTAGGGGTGATATGTGGATAAGTCTGATATATTTTAGCTTCGACGCTGCGTATCGCATCGTGGATTTTGCGGACTGTCGATTTGAGATAGTCAAGGTTGCGGCGCGGGTCGTCGATGGTCTGCTCCCAGTCCCACTGGTCGACGTACAGTGAATGTATATTGTCTAATGATTCGAATGTGCGTATGGCGTTCATGTCGGTGTAGAGACCGAATCCGGGTGCGATGTCATAAGCCGCGAGCTTGGCGCGTTTCCATTTGGCAAGCGAGTGCACCACTTCGGCGCGCGCTCCGCCCATGTCTTCGATTTCGAAACTCACGGCATGCTCCACGCCGTTGAGGTCATCGTTGAGGCCCGTGCCCGAGAGCACGAAGAGTGGAGCCGTAACGCGTCGCAAATTGAGGGTGCGCGACAGCGCCTGCTGGAAATCTTCTTTAATTGCCTTGATTGCTATTTCGGTGGTTTCGGCGAGAAGTTTTCGCTTGTATTTTTTAGGTAAAATCAGTGGCATTGTGCTTGCGAAATTTATGATATTGTAGAAAAATGATAATGAAGTTGCAAATATAAAATAAAAATGACATCTGACAAGCGTTTTGCCCGACAAATTAGCGGTAAGCATTGTAAAAAACAAACTTAATGTCAGGCAAAGGCATGAAACGGGAAGCAAAGGTGGTATTAATGTGTTAAATATTTATAAATTAAATAAATTGAGCGTCCGAATAACCCTTTATTATTATAAAAGCGTTGTCTCCACCGCTAATTTATTGTAACTTTGTGGCCGGAATAGTGCCGGAGGGAGCTGATGCTTCCTCCGATTTATTTATAACGAAAACTAATTACTGCGGTCTCAATCGGGCCGCAGACTTCAAAAATATTTTTATGATTGACAAACAACTGCTAAGACAGACGGTCGACGAAGCCATAGCCGGTACCCCGCTTTTTGTGGTCGACATCGCAGTAGAGCCCGGCAACCGCATTGTGGTCGAGCTTGACTCGCCTACCGCAGTAGATATAGACAGCTGCGTGACCGTGACACGTAAAATCGAATCTGTTTTTGACCGTGATGTCGAGGATTATGAGCTCGAGGTCGGATCGGCAGGCCTCACATCACCCTTGCGCGTGAAGGCTCAGTATGACAAAAATATCGGCAATCAGGTCGAGGTGGTGACTCGTGACGGCCGCAAACTAAAGGGCACGCTTGTGGCTGCGACCGACGACGGCTTTACAATCGAAACTCCGGTCAAAGTCAAGCCCGAAGGAGCCAAACGTCCGGTCATCGAAATGCAGCCGCAGACATTTGACTACGGTGACTGCAAGTCGGTCAGATATGTCATAGACTTCAAATAAGATTATTAATTAAAACAAATCATACATTACACTCACACCGCAATGGCAAAGAAAGAGGCAACCCCCAATATGGTCGAGCAGTTTGCCGAGTTCAAAGAGCTCAAAAACATTGACAAGACCACTATGATTTCAGTGTTAGAGGAGTCGTTCCGCAATGTGCTTGCCAAAATGTTCGGCACAGACGAGAATCTTGATGTAATCCTCAACCCCGACAAAGGCGACGTACAGATATTTCAGAATCTGCTCGTCGTGCCCGACGGCGAGGTCGTCGACCCCAATACACAGATTGCCCTGAGTGACGCACGTGCCGATGACGACCCCGATGCCGAGGTCGGCGAGGAGCACACTAAGGAAATCATCTTCGAGAAATTCGGCCGCCGCGCAATTCTCAACCTGCGTCAGACACTGCAGTCAAAGATACTCGATCTGCAGAAAGAAGCCGTCTACAACAAGTTCAAAGAACTCGAGGGTGAGCTCGTCAGCGGCGAGGTCTATCAGACATGGTCAAAAGAGACCCTGCTTTTAGATGATGACAAAAACGAAATGCTCCTGCCCAAGAGCGAGTCTATCCCCGGCGATTTCTTCCGCAAGGGCGAGACTGTCCGTGCCGTCATCGCCAACGTTGACAACAAAAACAATAACCCCAAGATTACAGTCTCGCGTACAAACGAGAACTTCCTGCGCCGTCTTTTCGAACTCGAGGTGCCCGAAATTCATGACGGACTCATCAACATCCGCGCCGTCGCCCGCATCCCCGGCGAGCGCGCCAAAATCGCCGTCGAGAGCTACGACGACCGCATCGACCCGGTCGGTGCCTGTGTCGGAGTCAAGGGCTCGCGCATCCACGGCATCGTCCGTGAGCTCCGCAACGAGAATATCGACGTGATAAACTTTACCTCAAATCCCTCGCTTTTCATCCAGCGCGCCCTGTCTCCGGCAAAAGTTTCGTCAATCAGACTTGACGAGGAGGAGCGCAAGGCCGAGGTGTTCCTGCGTCCCGAGGAGGTCTCGTTGGCCATCGGCAAGAACGGTTTGAACATCAAGCTTGCGTCGATGCTCACCGGTTATGTCATCGACGTCTATCGCGACACCGAGGAGCCGTTTGAGGAGGACATCTATCTTGAGGAATTCAAGGACGAGATTGACGGCTGGGTAATCGAGGCCCTCAAAAACATCGGTTTCGTGACGGCCAAGAGTGTACTCAACGCTCCGCGTGAGATGCTCGTCGAGAAAGCAGACCTCGAGGAGTCGACAGTAGACCACGTGCTCGAAGTTCTCCGTGCCGAGTTTGAGGACTGATAGTCCCGAGCCCGGAGTGAGAGATTAACATATTAATAAACCTTGTGCCGCGCCACTCTGACCCGATGACCGGCCTGCCCAAAACAGACAAGACTTCAACCAATATATGGCGAAAACTAAAATCAGTACATTAGCAAAAGAACTCAACGTGGCGCTCCCCACGGTATTCGATTTTTTGCGTAAAAAGAACATAAGCATCGACGAGAGCCCCAACACCCGTGTCGAGGACGACATCGTCGCACTGCTGACAGGAGAATTCAAGCACGACAAAGACCTGAAGAACAAATCAGAGCAGATCACATCGGAACGTGTGCGTGTCAAAACCCCGGCGCGTGACCCCCAGCCTGCCGAGGAGCCGGCAAGCGCTGAGCGCACGGGTGGCCCGCGTATACTCGGCAAGCTCGATTTCGACGCCAAAGGCCGACCTGTCGTAAAGAAAAACGAAGAGCCTGCCAAGGCCGCTCCGGCAAAAGAGGCCCCTAAGGCCGAAACTCCGGCTCCCAAAGCAGAGCCTGCGGCAGTAGAGAAACCCAAGGCGCCCGAAGCCCCTAAAGCAGCGGCGAAAACGGCCCCCGAAAAGCCGGTCGCCTCAGTCGAGGCTGCTCCCAAGGAGCCCGTCAAAGAAGCTCCGGCAGTGACTGCGCCTAAGACTGCGCCTGCGCCCAAGCCGGCCGATAAAAAGCCGCAGGAGACACCTGCCGCAAAAACAGAGCCCGCTGAGGCAGCCAAACCGGTCGAGCCTGAGGTTTTTGTGCCCGAGCGTACAGTCACCGGTCCGACGCTTAATGTTATAGGCAAAATTGACCTTGACGCCATCAACCAGTCGACTCGCCCCAAAAAGAAAGGCAAAGACGAGCGCCGCGGTGGTGCTGGCCGTCCCGGTCAGGGTGATGCTGCCGGCGGTGACCGCAAGAAACGCAAACGCATCGGCGGCAAAGAGAAGGTCGATATCGAAAAAACAGGCCAGCAGGCTGCCTCAAATGAGCGCCGTGAGCGCGGAGGTCAGGGCGGTGAATCACGTTCTGACCGTCAGCGTCAGGGCGGCGCACGCCAGAGTGAGCGCGCCCCTAAAGACAAGAAAAACCGCAACGAGCGCCGTCAGCCGGCTCCCGCACATGTTGAAGTCAGCGACGAGGACGTTTCAAAGCAGGTAAAAGAGACTCTCGCACGTCTCACCAGCAAGGACAAAAAACTCAAGAGCGGCGCAAAATGGCGTAAGGAGAAACGCGAAGCCGTGGCCAACCGCGAGCGTGAGGCCGCACAGGCCGAGATGGCCGAGAGCCGCGTGCTCAAACTCACCGAGTTTGTGACTGCCAATGACCTCGCCATTATGATGGACGTGCCCATCAACAACGTAATCGCCACATGTATGAACCTCGGTGTCATGGTGTCAATCAACCAGCGCTTGGACGCCGAGACCATCAATATCGTAGCCGAAGAATTCGGCTTTGAGACCGAATATGTATCGGCTGAAGTCGCCGAAGCTATCCATCAGGAGGAAGACAGTGAGGACGACCTGCAAGTGCGTCCGCCCGTTGTCACCGTCATGGGTCATGTCGACCACGGCAAGACATCGCTCCTCGACTATATCCGCCACGCCAACGTCATCGCAGGCGAGGCCGGCGGCATCACCCAACATATAGGCTCATACAGCGTGCAGCTTGCAGACGGACGCCATATCACTTTCCTCGATACCCCCGGTCACGAGGCCTTCACGGCCATGCGTGCCCGCGGCGCCAAGGTGACCGACATCTGTATCATCATTGTCGCAGCCGACGACAGCGTGATGCCGCAGACCGTCGAGGCCATCAACCACGCCTCGGCTGCCGGTGTGCCCATCGTTTTCGCCATCAACAAGATAGACAAGCCACACGCCAATCCTGACAAAATCAAGGAGGAACTTGCCGCTATGAACTATTTGGTCGAAGAGTGGGGTGGCAAATATCAGTCACAGGACATTTCAGCCAAGAAAGGCATCGGTGTCGAGGAACTGATGGAGAAAGTACTTCTCGAGGCCGAGATGCTCGACCTGAAGGCAAATCCCAACCGTCCGGCTACCGGCGCCATCATCGAGTCGACACTCGACAAGGGCCGCGGCTACGTGGCTAATGTCCTTGTGCAGAACGGCACACTTCACGTAGGCGACATAGTCCTCGCCGGCAATCACTTCGGCAAGGTTAAAGCCATGTTCAACGAGCGTGACCAGCGCATCAAGGAGGCCGGTCCGGCCACTCCGGCGCTGATTCTCGGTCTCAACGGAGCTCCGACAGCCGGCGACACATTCAATGTGATGCCGACCGAGCACGAAGCCCGTGAGATAGCCAACAAACGCACACAGCTGCAGCGTGAGCAAGGCATACGCACGACAAAGATTCTCACACTCGAGGATATCGGCCGTCGTCGCGCCATCGGCAACTTCCAAGAGCTCAACATCATCGTCAAGGGCGATGTCGACGGCTCTATCGAGGCTCTGTCCGACTCGCTCATCAAGCTATCAACAGAGGAGATACAGGTCAACGTGCTCCACAAAGCCGTCGGTGAAATATCTGAGAGCGATGTGACGCTTGCCGCCGCCTCAAACGCCGTCATAATCGGTTTCCAAGTGCGTCCGTCGCAGGCCGCGCGCCGCGCAGCCGAGCGTGAGGGCGTCGAGATACGCCTCTACTCGGTCATCTATCAGGCCATCGAGGAGGTCAAAGACGCCATGGCCGGCATGCTTGCTCCCGAAATCAAGGAGGAAATCACCGGTACGGCCGAGGTTTTAGAGACATTCAAAATCTCCAAAGTCGGTACAATCGCCGGCGCCATTGTCCGTGAGGGCAAAATCAAGCGCAGCAACAAGGTGCGTCTTATCCGAGACGGCATCGTCCGTTATACAGGCGATCTCGGCTCACTCAAGCGATTCAAAGATGACGTCAAGGAGGTTGCGTCGGGTTATGACTGCGGTCTGTCGATTGCCGGTTATAACGATGTGCAGGTCGGCGACCTTATCGAAGGCTTCGAAGAAGTCGAGGTCAACCGAACACTCTGATGTCCCGTATTCATATCAATATAGGCTCAAACAAAGGCGACCGCGCAGCTCTGATAGAGCGCGCGGTCGCTTTGATTGCGTCGCGTATCGACCCTGCCGGCAACGCCGATATCTTTCTTGCGCCGATTATCGAGAGCGAGCCGTGGGGCTACGATTCACCGCATCCTTACCTCAATCTTGGGATGATGATAGACATGCCTGACGATGTCATGCAGATGACGCCTGAGGGCCTTTTGGACGAGCTTTTAAAGATAGAGCATGAAATATCGGCGGCGCCGCACCGCGACGCGTCCGGGGGCTATTGTGACCGTCAGATAGATATAGATCTGATTGCCGTGGGCGATACCGTAACCGACACCGCGAGGCTGACCTTGCCACACCCGCGCATGTCCCTGCGGCCATTCGTGCTGGATCCTGTCGCCTGTCTTGACCCGGGCTGGCGTCATCCGCTTACAGGCAAGACAGCCGCCGAAATGCTCGCGGAAATACGGCATTAAAACAGTTCTCTGACAATATCTAACGACTGCATCGGGCCGAGCCGTCCGACATGGATTGACAGATAGCGCAGGATGCCGTCGGTCATTGCGTTGCGCTGTTCGCGCGACAACCTTATCAGCGAGATGTTGCGCAGCGTCAGACGCGAGAGTGTGTGCACACTGCGAGCCTCGTCGGCCGATAACCATTCGCCGTTGAGCGGAGGTGTGGCTGTCCATCGGCCGCCGCGCATATCAAAACATGCATCGCGACTCCATGTCGCCGTGTCAGGCTCAAGGCCCATAAGAGCAGTCAGACGATAGAGAAACCAAAGATGAAAATTAGCCGTCGCCCGTCCCGAAAGCAGATTGAGCGCGTCGACAGACTCGGCTATAAAGTCCCACAGTCCGCGGTCCGGCTGACTGTCTCGCAGCAGGCGCTCGAGCGTTTCCGCCAGAAAGAGCGCTACGGCGAGTTTAGCCGGGTCTGATGCGACGCCGATATTGACTTTTGACGCTTTCAGGTCACGCATCGAGAGCACATCATGGCCCGGTTTTATGTCGACCTCGCCCTCGAAGACCGACAGCGGCATCGTCAGTGCACGGCGTCGGCGTGCCTCTCGTCCGTTGCCGGCAGGCATTGCAAAGGCCACGTAGCCGCGTTCGGCAGACCAAGCCGACACAATCGACCGGCTGTCTGAATAGCGGACCGTGCGCAAAGCTATACAGTGTAGTGTCGCAAACATCTGATAGTGGGGCTTTTTGCGATAAAATTACTAAAAAAATCTTAAAAGAGGCGTTTCGCGAGCCTAAATTTTGCCCGTATGCAAAAAAGTCTCTATATTTGCACTCGCTTTTAACGGCTACGGCCCATTCGTCTATCGGCTAGGACGCAAGATTTTCATTCTTGAAAGAGGAGTTCGATTCTCCTATGGGCTACATAGCCGCAGTGCTGCCTCAGCAGCCTGCGGTTTTGTTTGTATAAACAGATCTTTGCCCTATGCCACTTGAAGTTTCCCCGGATCTGAAGGCGCTTCTCGATTCAGAAGCCGCCCGCATCGACAATCCGTCGTTCATAGCCCTCGACCCCGTGCAGTTTCCGCGCATGTTCTCTTCGCTGCAGGACATTGAGATCGTAGCGCTTCTATGCTCGTCGATTGCCTGGGGAAACCGCAAGATGATTTGCCTAAACTGCGAGAAGATGCTCGCGCTGATGGGTCACGACCCTTATCGCTATGTGATGGACCGCGCATACGAGGATCTGCCCGACTGTAACATTCACCGCACATTCTTCGCACGCGATTTCCGCCACTATCTCCGCGGACTCAACCGCATATATTCCCGTCATGCCTCGCTCGACGCTTTCGCTGCCTCGGAAGGCGTGGGGCAGAGTGAATTCGCGCCTTGGCGACTCGCCGAAGTCATAAACCGAGAGCTGGCGCTGGCCAACGACGGCAATGGCGATTCCCGCTGTCTGCCGCTGAATCTTTCCACTACCGCCCTGAAGCGTCTGAACATGGCTTTGCGCTGGCTTGTGCGCCGCGACGGAATAGTGGATATGGGTGTGTGGGAATCGCTGACGCCCGCGCAGCTTTACATCCCGCTGGATGTCCACGTCGGCAACACCGCCCGGGAGCTCGGGCTCGTCACTCGACGCGCCAACGACCGCCGCACAGCCGTGGAGCTGACGGAAACCCTGCGCGCTCTCCGTCCCGACGATCCCGCCTTCTACGACTACGCCCTCTTCGGCCTCGGCATCGAATCCAAGTCCTCCACTCCGGAGCAATGATGAATAGGGCCGCTAAACCACGAAAATCTTAAAAGCCGCGATCACGCCCGGCATTTTCTTGCAGTCGGCCCTGTCTCGGCAAGTAATAATCAAACAGCAGATAATTCCGAACTTGGTGATCATATCCTTTTCGACCCGACTATCGCCCGCGTTTACTCCATGGCCCGTGAAATCCTCGCCGGCAGAATGCCGACAGCGGCTATTCTCATGTCGCGGAAAAGCTATCCCGCCTTCCTTTCTTGGAGGGACATCGCTTTGCGATGTAAGAGGCGCGCACTCGATTGTTTTTTGGGTCAATGTAAAAAAGCGGTTGTTAAATAAGAGCAAATATAGCTAACTTTGCGA
>ENA-OYXU01000110-OYXU01000110.1-human-gut-metagenome-genome-assembly--contig:-NODE-110-length-34959-cov-9.584317_pt1 | contig 34959 bp, 23 predicted proteins | sample MGYA00243243_ERZ653435 | MGnify/ENA primary metagenome ERZ653435 (study PRJEB26926, sample SAMN06165113) | human gut metagenome | biome: ENVO:00009003; feature: ENVO:2100002; material: ENVO:00002003... | reverse complement strand
GCAGCGTAGTCTCGTGGGCTCGGAGATGTGTATAAGAGACAGGTATGTATATGATGATGTCGGCAGGTCACTTCCTGCTGTTCTTCCTCGGTCTTGAGATGGCGAGCGTGCCGATGGCGTGCCTCGTGGCTCTCGACCGCTACCGCAAGGAGAGCGCCGAGGGAGCTGCAAAGTTTGTGCTCACCGCCACATTCTCAAGCGGCGTGATGCTCTACGGTATCTCGATGCTCTACGGAGCCTGCGGCACACTTTACTTTGCCGATGCCAGCATCGCTGCCACTCCGCTCAGCATCATGGGGCTGGTGTTCTTCTTCTCGGGTCTGGGCTTCAAGCTCTCGCTCGTGCCGTTCCACTTCTGGACCGCCGACACCTACCAGGGCGCTCCCACAGCCGTCACCGGCTATCTCAGCGTAATCTCCAAGGGTGCCGCAGCCTTCACCCTCATGACCATCTTCATGAAGGTGTTCGCTCCAATGGTTGAGTACTGGAACATGATGATGTACATCGTGATTGTGCTCACCATCACTGTGGGCAACCTCTTCGCCATCCGTCAGACCGAGCTGAAGCGCTTCATGGCGTTCAGCTCCATCTCGCAGGCAGGCTACATCATGCTTGCCGTCATCGGCAACTCGTCGGTGGGCATGGCGGCTCTCACCTACTACGTGCTCGTTTACGTGGTGGCAAACATGAGCGTGTTCACCGTCATCAGCCTTGTTGAGAACAACGGCGGCGGAACGATGATGAGTGCATACAACGGCTTTTATAAGACCAACCCCAAGCTGTCGTTCCTCATGACACTGGCACTGTTCTCACTTGCCGGAATCCCTCCGTTCGCAGGTATGTTCAGCAAGTTCTTCGTGTTCATGTCGGCAGCCCAGCAGGGTTCGTTCGCAGCCTACTTCGTGGTGTTCATCGCCCTCATCAACACTGTGGTGAGTCTCTACTACTACCTGCTGATAGTGAAGGCTATGTACATACGCCCCAACGACAATCCAATGCCTACGTTCAAGAGCGACTGCAGCTCGCGCCTGGCTCTCGCCCTCTGCACTGCCGGCATCGCCGCTTTCGGCGTTTGCAGCTGCATCTACGAGTGGATTGCCTACAATGCGCAGTAACGCTATATACTCCCGTATATTTTATGTATAAATAGAGAAAGCCGCAAGCGACATTCCGCTTGCGGCTTTTATTACAATAATAAAAAAACATAAAAATGTTTCTTTTATTTTGTCCTGCGCCTGTTTATTTGTACCTTTGTGCCCAATGGCAAAACATCTATACATAATAGCAGGATGCAATGGAGCCGGAAAGACCACCGCATCGCAGACAATCCTTCCCAAGTCGCTGCTTGTGAAGGAGTTTGTCAATGCCGACGAAATTGCACATGGTTTGTCGCCGTTTAATCCTGAAGGCGTTGCCATTGAAGCCGGTCGCCTGATGCTTAAACGCATAGATGAATTGCTCAACGCCAATGAATCGTTCTCTATCGAGACGACTTTGGCAACAAAATCGTACATCAATCTTGTGAAACGGGCACAAAGGCAAGGCTACCTCGTGCATCTGCTGTTTTTTTGGCTTGACGGGGTTGACTTGGCAAGACAGCGTGTGGCTACCCGTGTCGCAAATGGCGGTCACAATATTCCTGAAGACGTGATAGAGCGTAGATATTATGCCGGAATACGCAACTTGTTCAGTCTGTACATGAAAGCTGTCGATGTATGGGTGTTGTTGGACAATAGCGACAACCAGAGTGTTAGAGTTGCATTCGGCAGTCCGCGATTTCCTTTGAAAATTAACGATAAGACAAAGTTTGAAAAAATAAAGAGCTATGGAAGAGAAAGAAGCTGAAGAGTTTGTGAAACTTATAGACGAAGGACTCTACGAGTCGCAGAAGATGATGTTGAAAGAACATGCCATGCGCAACTCCAGCATTGTGGTTAGCGACGGTAACGGAGGTGTGAAGTATGTTTCGGCAAAGGAGATTTTGGAACAGCATCCTGAATTGAGAGTGTAGCGAAATCCACCGTTTTATTTTATTCCAATCTGTAAGCCGATGGCTTATGGATTGGATTTTTTATTTTTTTGAAAAAAAACTGTAGTAAATGCGGATTTGCCGCGTCTAATGGACAGAATGAAAAAATGAGAGGCGGAGAATAAAAACGGAAAAGCGGGAAATAAAAACGGAAAAGCGGAAGATACCCCCCAAAGGCGGAAGATAAAGACAAGAAACAAAATAACATCAACAATTAAAAAACAGAAACAGAAATGAAAAGAATTTCAACTATCGTCATGCTGCTCGCAGCAGTGTTTGTAAGCGTAAACGCGCAGTTATTGTACAAGGTGTCGGGCGGCAGCCTGAAGAAACCGTCGTATATCGTGGGCACATTTCATCTGGCACAGGCAAGCTTTGCCGACTCCATAGCCGGAATGCGCGAGGCAATGGCGCAGACCGAGCAGGTGTGCGGAGAGCTCGACATGCAGCAGATGATGAGCGCCGAGGGCAGCCAGAAGCTGATGCAGGCGATGATGCTGCCCGACGGAAAGACGCTGAAGGACATTCTCACAGCCGAGGAACAGAGCCGCCTCAACGCCTTCATGACCAAGCTGGTGGGTGCCGACATGACCAACGCGATGGTGGAGCAGCAGATGGGGCGCATGACTCCGCAGGCTCTCACCACACAGTTCACCATGCTCATGTATATGAAGCACGCCAGCGGTTTCAACCCCGCCAGCCTCATCGACAGCTATTTTCAGCAGGAGGCAATGAAAGCCGGAAAGCCGGTGAATGGACTGGAGACCGTGGATTTTCAGATAAAGACGCTATTCCAGGGAATGTCGCTTGAGCGTCAGAAACAGCTCCTGATGTGTCTTGTGGACAACGCCGACTTCTACGACGGCGAAACGCAGAGACTGGCACAGGCTTACTTCGCCAAGGACCTTGCCAAGGTGAAGGCGCTGATGGACGAAAAGCAGAACAACGCCTGCGACTCGACGCCCGCCGAGAGCGAGGCGCTCATAGACAGCCGCAATGCCGACTGGCTCACCAAGATGCCGGCGATAATGGCAGAGAAGTCCACGCTGTTTGCCGTGGGAGCCGGACACCTGCCCGGCGACAAGGGAGTGCTCAGCCTGCTGCGCGGCGCGGGATACAGCGTTGAAGCGGTTAAATAGTGAACACTAAGCACAAAAAAAGTTCCGGGATGAAGCTTTTCGCCTCATCCCGGAACTTTTTTCACTTCTTGTTGTCTGGCGCGTCCTCCACGCTGTCCCAGCCATTCTCCGAGTTGTCTTCTGCCGCAGCCTGTCCGCCTGCCGCCGCCGGTGCACTGTCTGCCGCCTCAGCCTTGTCGTTTTTCAGCTCGCCGTCGCTGTCGCCCGGATTGCTGCTTTCGGGCGGTGTCGTGTCGTCCTTCTTCAGCTTGTCCAGCTCCGCCTGCGTCAGTGTGTCCCATCCGAACTTTGCGCCCAGGTTGAGCCTCTCGCGCATCATTTCTCCCGTTGCCTGCGCCAGCAGCTTGGTTGAGCGCACCACGGCGTTGCCTTCGCCGAGCTTTGCAATTGCCGTTGGCTTGCCGTTCTTGTCCTGGTTTCCGAAAGTTTCGTAAGCGTTGCTTTCCACTGAAACCTTAAAGATGGCAAGGTCGTCGATCTTCACTGTGTTGCCGTTGAGGATTTGCTCACGGATGCACTTCACGAAATCGGTGAGGATTCCCTCGATTGTTCCTGCCGAGAACGGCGTGTTGTGCTCCTCCATGTGCTTCGCCATCTCCTTGATGCCGAAAGTTTCCTTCTGCACTGGGCGTACGTACCACTTTCTCTTCCCCTTATCCATGGGGTCCACGAGCTGATACCAAGTTAACTCGATCATATTGACCTCCTTTTTTAAAATGTAATTAAATTATGTTCTTGCGGTTCTCATAACCACGATGCAAAGGTAAAGCTAAAATATTGTTTCTGCAAGCATTTTATCGTTTATTTTTCTGATTTTAAACATGTTTGTCTTTGATTTGATAATTTTACATTACAAGTGTAAATTTTAGCCCCGCAACGTATAAAAAAACTTTCGCCCTGTGAATTTTCTTCCGGCTTGCGGCGTTTTTCTTTCCGCCGGCAGCGTTTTTCTGTCAGCCTTTCTTAGCTTTCTTTCCATCCTGCTTTGCTTTCTTTCCGCTTTCCCTGTTTTCCTCCGCCTTGCGCCGCTCCTCGTCCATGAGAGCCACAGCCTCGGTGGTCCATCCCAGCTTTGCCTTCCGGCTTATGTTCTTGCGCATCATCTTTCCCGTTGCCACAGCCGTGAGCTTCACTCCCTTCACGGCGGGCTGGGTCTTGTCGTCGCCGCCGGTGTCGCCCGCCGCAGCCCTTACGCCGAGGCTCGCCGTCTCCTTGCTCACCTCACCGGGCGACTTGAATGCGTTGCTCTCCACCGCCAGCCTGAAAATGGCGAGGTTGTCAATCTTCACGCTCTTTCCGTTGAGCAGCTGCTCGTGGATGCACTGCACGAAGTCGTTGAGCAGACCCTCAATCGTGCCTTTCGAGAACGGCGTGTTGTGTTCCTGCATGTGCTGCGCCAGGTCTGAGATGCTCAGTAGCTCCTGCTGCTTGGCGTATACGTACCAATTAATGTTTTTTCTTAGTGGATCAAAGATTTTGTACCAGTCGAGTTCTAACATAATGCCTCCTTTTTATGATTTAACGAATGATTTTATTTGTTGCGCTGAAGATGTATAATCTTGCGTCAACGATGCAAATTTACGTCTTTCATATTAGAATTGCAAATTATGCCATGCTTATTTTTCTGACATTAACCTTATTTATAATGGGTAGGAAAAAAAAATTAAAATAACGGCATTAATATGCTGCAAGTGTGAATAAATATTTTTATCGGCAGAATTTTTTATGCCGTGTCCGCTATAATTTTTTTCTGTAGCGCTAGAAAAAAAATTCCGTAGCGCTAGAGAAAAAATTCTGTAGCGCTAGAAAAAAATTTCTGTAGCGCTAGAGAATTTCATTATCCTCCACATTGAACATTAAACACTGAACACTTAACACTCCACACCGTCCCCGATGCTTTTTGCCGCCACGTATGCCATGGTCCAGGCGGCTTGCAGGTTGAAGCCTCCGGTTATGGCATCCACGTCGGTTGCCTCGCCGATGAAGTAGAGGCGGGGATGGGTCTTGCATTCCAGGGTGCGGGGGCTGAGACATGAGAGGGCAACGCCGCCGCAGGTTACGAACTCGTCCTTGTGGCGGTTTTTGCCGGCGATGGGGTAGTGGTCGTTGGTCAGGGTGTCGGCAAGGCGGTTTGTCTGCCTGCTGCCCATGCCGCTCCAGCGCGCGGCGGCGTTCAGCCCTGCCTTGGCGAGCAGGTGAGCCCAGAGGCGGGCGTTGAGGGCGTTGGGGTAGATGTTTTGCAGCTGCTTGTTGGGATTTTCAGCCTGCATGGCGCGCAGCATGTCGGCGGCGGCGGTCGGGGTGGCGTTGCCCAGCCAGTTGATGGCGAGTGTGCCGGTGTAGCTGTGGTCGGCGAGGTGGCGGGCGGCAAGCGATGAGAGCTTGAGGACGGCGGGACCGCTCACGCCCCAGTGGGTGATGAGCAGCGGACCGCCGGCGCGGAACTTTGTGCCGGCGAGCGATGCGGTGACCTCCTGCACCACGGTGCCGGAGAGAGTGTTTAGTTGCCGAGAGTCAAGAGCAAGGCTGAAGAGCGACGGCACCGGCGCTATGATGTCGAGCCCGAGCGCGGCGAGCCACTCCATGCCCGCGGGTCTGGGGCTTCCGCCCGTGGCAACCACCACGGTGTCGGCGGTAAACTGGCGGTCCTTACACCTTATTATATATATAGGGTCGGCGTGCTCCAGCATCGTCACCCTGCACGCGGTCATTATGGTGATGCCCAGCTCGCGGCAGCGGCGCAGGAGCAGATTTACAATCTCCATGGCGTTTTGGGAGCGCGGAAACACGCAGTTGTCGTCCTGCGTGACGAGGCTCACGCCCTCGCGCTCAAACCAGCGGAAGGCGTCGTCGTGGGAAAATTCGTGGAGCAGGCGCTTCATCAGGCGGTGACCGCGCGGATAGACGGTTTCGAGCGAGTTGACGGCGGCAAACGAGTTGGTGAGGTTGCAGCGTCCGCCTCCCGTCACCGCCAGCTTGGCGAGCGGGCGCGTGCCGGCTTCGTATATTGTCACCTGCGCCGAGGGCAGGCGGCGCTTTATGTTGATGGCGGCGAAACAGCCTGCCGCCCCGGCTCCTATGATGGCTATATTATTCTTCATTGACTAAAAAATACTTTTCTATTCATTCGTAATTACTCAGCTGTTTTTATTTTGAACAGTAATGTCCAGTAATGAACCAGTAATAACCATAAATAATAATGTTTGCTAAAGCAAATAATGACCAAAAATTTATGTTCATTGGTGGCATCGCCACAAAAATATTATTTTTTTGAGCATTACTGGTTCATTACTGGACATTACTGTTCAAAATAAAACCAGCCGGGTTGTTACTTTCATTGACTTACGTCGAACATCGTTTCTTCACTCTTCATTCTTCACTCTTCATTCTTCATTTCTTTACCTCGTCAGCGAGAACTTCAGGCTCACTCCGAAGTCCTGCGTTGTCGTGGGGTAGCTGCTGCTTGAGAGCAGCGGCGTGTTGGTCTGTCGGTCGTAGTATGCGCTTAGCGTGAGCAGGCGCGACAGCGTGTAGTTTGCCATGAACGAGAGCTTGAATGCGGTGTTGCCGCTGCTTGCCGCCGAAGTCATGGTGGCGACGTCGCGGGTGATGGCTGCCTGCTTGCGGAGCGACAGGTCGAGGCGCAGGTCGAGGTCGTGGTTCACTCCGCGGTTGCGCGCGCTGGTCGAGGCGGACTGGCGCGCGGTGTTGGCGTTGTCGGCTTTTGCGGCGCGGCTTCCCCTTGCCCCCTGCGCGCGCTTGATTTTTCGCGAAGCCGAGCTGCTGCCGAAGAGGTTGAAGTTGCTGATTTTGTAGCCCATCCCCACGACCCAGTCCTTGCTCAGCGCCTCGTTAATCTGCACGCTGGTGGTCGAGAGAGTGAGCACGCGGGTGGTGCGGTACTCCATCTTGCAGGTGAGGTTGTTCTGCAGCGTCAGGTCGATGCCGAGCAGCGGCGCGAACGCCTCGTTGATGCTCACTGTGCTGATGTTGAACATCGACGACGGCTGCGGGTTGCCCGTGGTGGCGTTGGTCACGAAGCCCAGCCCGTTCATAAACTCGTGGAAGGTGGCAAACGAGGCGTAGCTTCCCACGGCGAAGATGCTCTTGTAGGAGTGGCTGAGGGTGACGCTCTTGAAATGGTCGCGCAGCCACGGCAGCTTGCCCAGTCCGCTGTAGCGCAGGGTCCAGTTGGGCAGCATGCGGCGCAGGGCAGGGAAGATGTCGGTTGAGCCTCCGCCGCTGCCCGTGTAGGCGTTGAGGAACGCCGGAATCATCACGTCGGCGCTGTAAGGGTTTACCTCTCCTAACTGCGGGTTGTAGGGCGTTCCGCCGAGGCTCACGCCGTTGGCGTCGGTCATTCCCTGCGGATAGATGGCGCCAGCGTATTGCGCCTGCACCATGTCGCGGTATCGGGGCAGCAGGGCGCAGAAGCGCTCAAAAGATGCGCTTCGGTAGCCCGTGTTGGCGTTGCCCATTCCTTCGAGGGCGCTCTTTAGCGATATCGTGGTCATGTTGAATGTTCCGCTCTGGGTGGTTGGCATTCCGGGGTACATGTACTGTATGCTGCGCGACTTGTTGACGGTGCGGCTGGCGTTGAGGTCGATTTTCAGGTCGCGCAGCGGCTCCAGCGTCATGCGCAGCTGCAGGTCCTCGGTGGCGTTGGTGGTGGCAGGGGTAGCCACGCTGTCGTTAGCCATGAGCCATCCGTTGTCGAACGCCTTTTGCAGATAGCCGTCGCCAATCATGCCGAAGGCGAAGTCGAGTCCGGGCGACATGACGCTGCCCGTGCGCTGCCCGAAGGCGTCGCCGATGTTTGGGATGAAGCCCGGCAGGGTCATGGAGTACTGGTTGCGGTAGACGAGGCTGACGCTGCGCACCGACATGAGCGCCCTCGCCGCGTACTGCGCGGGAGAATACCACCACTGCTTGTCGAGCGGCTCCTTGGCGGTGACGCTCAGCTTTATCCTGGCGGTGTCGCCCTTGGTCCTGATGGCAATCTTGTTGTTATCAAGTATTTTGTACTTGACGGCGTAGGGCTTGCCGTCGGCGGTACGTGCCGTCACCGTCAGACGCTTCGACCGCTTGTTGTGGGTCACGGTGATTGTGGTGTCGGGAGTCAGGGTCAGCTCGCGCTGATAGGTGTTTTTGTTAAGCGGCAGTTTCTTCTCGTCGCCGCTTTCGGGCTTGGCTTTGCCCGCCGCCGGGTTCTTGCTGTTCTGAGCCTGATTCTTGCTGTTCTGTGCGTTGTTCTTTGTGTTCAGCGGCTTCTTCGCTACCGTTTTCCGTGCCGGTGCCTTTTTGAAGCGCTCGTTTGCCTTCTTCAGGAAGGGCACGAGGTTGTAGAGCGCCTCCATGTTCCAGCTGCTGTTCAGGGTTATGTTGCGGTTGTTCGAGATGGTGTTGCCCAGCGACGTTCCGTCGTCCAGCTCCGTGCCCCTCAGCCAGTTGTAGGTGGCGGTGTACTGTGCGTCGGCGTTGAGCCAGCTCAGGAACGGCAGTTTGTTGAGCGGCAGCTGGTAGGACGCGGTCAGCGACTGCTGGTAGTCGAGCGGCGTTCCGAGGTTGCTTATGCTGTTCCACACGGAGTCCTTCCAGGCGTGGTACTGCTCGGCGTAGAGGTCCTTGTTTATCGGGGTGTAAGGCTCCTCTATCTCGGCGTGGGTGGCGCTCTGGAAGTTCATGTGCAGGTTTTTGGTGAGGTCCCAGCGCAGCTGGAACTCGCGGTTCCACAGGAATTGCTCGCTGAAGGTGAGCGGCAGCGCCGCGCCGCCGAGGTCGTCCATGTCGCGCTCCTGCAGCTCGTAGTAGTTGCGTATCATTTCGGTGTTGAACGCCACGTTCTGCGGCAGATAGTTCAGCCCGAGCGCCTTTAGGAAGCCTCCCCACTTTTTCGACTTCGATTTCTGGAACGGCGTCCAAGTCTTGTACACCGGCGAGTAGTTGTAGCTGAGCGCTCCGCGCCATTGGTCCTCGCGCTCGTACACTGTTGTCTCGCCGCTGGTGTTTCGGTGCTGGTGAGAGTAGCTTAGCGAGAAGTTTGCCGGGTCGTAGGGCATTGGGTGGCGCTTTGTCTTTATGCCCACCCTCACGTTGCTGAGTGCGAGGTTGGTCTGCGTGGTCTTTGTCACGGTGATTGCCTCAATCGAGTCGCGTTCCTGCCTGGTGGCGGCGGCGTCGAGCGCGTCGCTCAGGTTCATGTCGGAGTCCAGCGGGTTGTATTTTGGGCGGGTGTTCTCCTTTGTCACGCTGTAGTAGAAGGGGATGCTCACCTTCGCCTTGTCGGGGAAGAATTTTCCCAGTTCCAGCGACGTGGTGAAGCTGTAGGTCTTGTAGTTGTCCTGCGTGCGCTGGGCGATGCCCTCCTCCAGACCGCCGAATCCCTCGGTAATCATCTTTCCCGTGAGGCTGAGGCTTCCGAGGTCGGACAGCTGCATGTTGAGATTGCCCGATGCCGCCCATCCTCCCTTGTTGTCCACCTCCAGCAGACGGAGCTCGTTCACCCATACCTCGCCCGACTTCAGCTGCGACGAGAGATTTCGCACTCCTATCATCATCACCGTCACCTCGCCCAGCGAAGGATTTCCCAGCACCGTCATCTTGTTTTGCGGACGGTCGGCGTCGTACTCCGAATACTCGCGTGTGTAGGATGCCGCGCCCTGAGCCTTGGCAATGTTGCGCGCCTTTTTCAGCTGCGTCAGCTTCTCAAGGGCGAGGTCGAGCATGTTTTCCTCTGGCCACACCGCCACGCGGTCGGCATGAGTGTCGTTGTATCGGCTCTCGCGCTCAGGGGTGAGCCTGAGCGGTATCTCGTATTCGTAGTAGTTGGACGTGTTGTCGCTGCCGAGGCGTATGAACACCGCCAGCTGGTTGTCCTGCAGGGCGGTGGCGTTGTTCTGCAGGGCGTTGGCGTGAACGAACATCTGCAGGCGGCGGTACTGTCGGATGTCGAGCGAAGAATTTTTGTATACCGCCTTCGACTCGCCTCGCGAGAGGTTTTTCACCGTCATGTTCATCGCCTGCTCGTTTGCCTCCACCAGCTGCGGCTGCGAGGGGTCGGTTATGCGGCTTATGCCCGGCGGCAGTACGTAGTTCACGGGGCGGCGGTCGGTGTGCTCCTCAATGTTTATGGCGCTCACCTCCATCTCGCCGCTGCTGGCGGCGGTGCTCTGCGAGATGTTCTTCTCGTAGGTGCGCCATTCGCCGCGCACGAGGTCGAGGCTTCCGAACCGCAGGAACACGGGCTGCTCGAATCCCGTGAGGAACATGCGCATGAAGCGTATCGACGACAGGTCGCTGATGCTTCCTATGCGCTCGCGCATCGCCGAGTTGAGCGGAATGCGGAATTTGTACCAGTGGATGGTCTCGTCGTTCTTGCCGTTGCGCAGGTGAGGCGTGTATTCGCGCACCTCAGCCAGGTAGTTGTTGCCAATCTGGCTCTCGTCAAAGTCCTCAGGGCGTATGCTGACGCGGTACTGCCAGTAGCGCTCGTATTCGTTCAGGGTATAGTCCTGGTTGATGTCCTCCACGTCGGGACCCGACTTGTAGGACGTGTCGTAGCTCTCGGTGTTGGCGTTGCTGTCGGGCGAGTTTCCCTGCGGGTTGTTTATGTGCTTGTAGCGCTCGTGGATTGTGGCGCGCTTGTTGTCCCAGTCCGTGCCGCGGTAGTAGATGTAGTTGTCGTTTGCGGGGTCAGCCTGCCACGCGGCGCGCAGGCTATCGTTGGTGATGCTGCCTACGAGGTTGTTGAAGCTCATGTAGTCGGGGAAGTTGCGCTCCTCGTCGTCGTTGAGTCCGTTGAATCCCACGTCCTGCTTCTCGCGCGAGCCGGCTGTTGTGGCAAATGCGTAGGTCTGAGTGGTCTGCACTGGAATTTTTCCCCACTGCGTGGTGGTGAAACTCTCGGTGCCGTCCACGGGCATTCCGCTTTCGTAGAATTTCTTGCCGTCGCGGAGAATGTCCTCGCTCACCTCGCCGAGGTTGATGTAGAGGTCGCCGCCGTGCTGTGGCGCGGTGCCGTCGCGTCGCGTGTAGATGAAGGGGTCGAGCAGCCAGAATTCCAGATATTCTATGTTTGCCGCCTCAAAATCGTTGGTGTCGAGCCGGCGCATCATTCCCGCCCAGCTTTTTTGCGGCGACGGCAGCGAGCCGTCGGCGTTGAGCGCGGTGGTGAAGTTGTAGGGTCCGCGCTCCGTGGGGTAGTATGCCATGTTCAGGATTGACAGCGTGGATGTTGCGCCGTTGTATGTGCTCTGGTCGCGGTTGGGATAGAGCTCGCTGACGTACACTTCGCGCACGTAGTGGTCTGACAGCTGGTCGAGGTCGCTCTTTATGTGGCTGGGGGTGAGGCTGCTGCTGCGGTAGGTGAAGATGGGGTCGATGGTGTACCACGCCATTTGCGCGCGGTTGAATCCGCTGGCGAGGGTGGTCTTGTCGGCGTGCTCGGGAAAGAGCGTTGGGACGCTCGAAAGCACCCACGCCTTCGGGTCGGACACGTCTATGCCGTTTTTGGTGTTCTCAAAGTCGTCCACGTAGGAGGCGTTGTCCTGCGTGCCCTTTGCCTGTCCGGCAATGAGCTGTGCAAACTCGCCCGTGAAGGAGATCTGCGACGGCTGGTTGACGTGCAGGAAAGGTATCTTGTTGAGCATGTTGGTGAGCCACTGGCTCTCGGTCTTCCAGTTCATGTTCACGCCCCAAAGCAGGTTGTTTATCGGCTCGGCGCCCATCGACGCTTTGGAGATGAGGGTCTGCTCGCTGAGGTGCTGGAGGGTTCCGCTGAGCTGGAAGTGCTTCGAGAAGTCGTACTCCCAGTTGAGCCCCATCATGGTCTTGCGCTGCATGTTGAAGTCGGTGTTGCTCTCAAGGCTCACGTTAACCGCCGTTCCCGCGTCGATGATGTTCTGGTTGAGGATGGTCACCTCGCCGGCGGAGTAGTCCACGGTGTAGTCGCTGCCCTCGGTGAGCACCACTCCTCCTGCCGTCACCTGCACGCTGCCGTGGGGCACGTTGTAGGCTCCGAGCGAGATGACGTTGGCGCTGCTTCCCTTGTACTGTCCGGTGAGGATGAACTTGTTTTTCTCGGCGGTCAGGCGTGCGGCGGTCTTGGTGGTGTCGTAAAGCTCGCGGAAGGCGTAACTTTCCGCAACAGTGGCGGGCACGCCGCTGCGGGTGAGATAGTCAACGAGGTATTCGCCGAAAGGCTCGGCGGCTGGCAGGAACACCCTGCCGTTGCTCACGGTGTAGCCCTCCACGTAGTCGAAGTAACCGTTGGGGTGGGGCTTGTTGTTGTTGTCCAGGCGGTCGGCGCCGAGCAGGCGTATGATTGGCTTGTCCTTCACCTGCTGCTCGGGAATGTAGTTGAGCAATACGCCTGTGGTGTCGCTCTGATATTTTATGTCGAGACGGAATTTTTGCTTCTCGATGTTTGAGGCGAGTGAGTACACGTTTTTCATCATCAGCCGCCAGTTGCCCATCTGCGGACTGTTGTTTACGTTGCGCAGGGTCTTTACGAAGAGCGCCTGGGCGGTGTTGGTGTTGTCGGTGGAGAACTCGCCCACCTGGAACGTCTGTCCGCCGAGCGTGTACTCGAATGCCACGGCAAGCACCTGGTCGCTCTGCAGCGTGGTCTTGAGCGAGATGTAGCCCAGGGCGGCGTTCACCGTGTACTCCGAGCTGCTGAGCAGGCGCGCACTCTGCATCTTCTCGTAGTCCACGCCTCCGGCAAATCCCGGGATGGCGTCGAGCACGGTGCTGGTCTGGTCGATGTCGCGTGCTCCGGCATATTGGGTGGTCATGGCGCTGTATTCGGTGTTGGCGGCGTTGCGCGGCGATATGTCGCCGGAGGCTCCCCACAGGGCAGCGTTCTGCGTGTTGCGGCTCTCGCCGAGGTCGGTGAGCGCCACGAGGTTTCGGGTGTTGTTGGTGGTTCCGGTCTTGTTGGTAATCCACACCTCCACGCGCGTAATCTTGATGCCCGTGGTGAGGTTGGGCAGGGTGGTGAGCGCCTGGGTGTAGCGCTCGCGGAAGTAGTGGGCGAGGAAGAAGTGGCGGTTTTCCTCGTAGTCCGAGGCGTCGATTTCGTATGAGGTCATCTGCGTGCCTCCGCGGCTCGACACGCTTTTCGACGTTGAGTTCTTTTGCGACAGCACGGTCTGCAGCTTCAGCTTGCCGAACTGCATGTCGGTGCGTACTCCGAACAGGGAGCTTGCTCCGCGTATGAGCGACGAGTTGCTGGGAAAGGTCACGTTGCCTGCCTCCACCAGCTTTATTATCTCGTCTTCCTTGCCCTCGTAGCGCAGTTTTATGTTCTTCGTGTCGAAGTCGAAGGTGGCGTCGGTGTTGTAGTTGAGGTTCATGTTCACCTTGTCGCCCACCTTTCCGTTGAGGTTGAGGTTTATCTTCTCGTCGAAGTCTATGGATTTTGTCTTTCGGTTTCTTATGGGCAGTGACGGGTTGTCGATGTTCTTGAGCGTTGCTCCCATCTTCAGCTCGGCGGTACCCTGGGTCTTTATCCTCACTCCGCCGGGACCGAAAATCTTTTCAGCCGGACCGAGGTCGAAGTGCATGTCGGAGAACGAGAACTTGTCCTCGCCCTTCGCCTTCACGTTCTCGGCATCCTTCCGGTGGAAAAAGGCGTTCATCGCCCTGCGCTCGCTCCACTTTAGATATTCTTCGGGAGTCATCAGTATCGGGGCGTTGAGATAGGAGTCGCCAATCTTCGAGCCCACCACGTACATGTTGAGGGAGTCGACGTATTCCGCCGCCTGCCTGATGTTGTCGGGCATCCGCAGGTCGGTGGCGGAGGAGTCGAGGTCGGAGGTGAGCACGGGCGCTGTCTTCTGTATTCGCCAGCGCGGGTGAAGCAGGCTGTCGGGTATGGTCTCGTCAGCCACCACGAGCTTGGGCTGGGCTTTCACTTCAGCCTTTTTCTTTGTGGCGGTGTTGTCATCCTGCGGCGGCATGGCAATGGCGCAGACGCTGAGCAGCGGGATGAGAATATAGCACAGTCGCTTCATCCTGTAAAAACAGAGTAGGGATTACTTGATTAGCTTCAAAGCCATCTTTACAACTTCCTCCACGGCGGCGGAGGGGTTGTCCTGAAGGATTTTCACAACCACCTTGTTGGTAGGGGCAGGCGCGAAGCCGAGCATGGTGAGGGCGCTCACCGCCTCGTCCTTCACGGCGCTGTTTACCGGAGCCTGGATGGCGCCGCCTGCCGGAATCTCGCCCTGAATGCCGAGCGATACAATCTTGTCGCGCAGCTCAACGATGATTAGCTGTGCGGTCTTTGCGCCTATGCCCTTGATGGTCTTTATCAGGCGCTCGTTGCCCGTGGAGATGTGGTTGCAAAGCTCCGCCGGGCTCATTGCCGAGAGAATCATGCGCGCGGTGTTGGCTCCCACGCCCTTTACCGAGAGCAGCAGGCGGAACAGGTCGCGCTCCTTGCGGGTGGCAAAGCCAAACAGCTCGTGCGCATCCTCGCGTATGGATTCGTGGACGTAGAGTTTCACTTCCTTCCTGCCCTGTACGGCAGTGTATGTGTTGAGCGAGACGTTCAGACCGTAGCCCACGCCCGCCGCCTCGATGACAACAAGGGCAGGGGTGGAGTCGGTAAGCTCGCCTTTAATGTATTCAATCATAGTCAAGAACTTTATTTATACATATATAACGTTGTTTGCGCCATATTATTGTACTTTCTTGTCCTGTGCTGGCTTTTTACCGCCTTTTCTGCGGTTTCCCGAACGCCTTTTGCCCTGCCGGCGGTTGCCGTTGCCGCGCGGACCGCTGCGGCGGCCGTCCTTCCTGCGCTCCTTGATGACGTATTCGGGAGCCTCGCCCAGCTCTGCGGGCAGCGGAGTCTTTTCAATCTCCTTGCCGAGGAACTTCTCAATGCTGCGGAAGCTGATGAAATCCTTCTCGCACACCAAGGTTATGGCAACTCCGTCGCGCTGTGCGCGGGCGGTGCGCCCTATGCGGTGTACGTAGTCCTCGGCATCGTGGGGAACGTCGTAGTTGATTACCATCGCAATGTCGTCGATGTCAATGCCGCGCGCCACGATGTCGGTGGCTACCAGCACATCGGTCTTGCCAGCCTTGAAGCGGAACATCACCTCGTCGCGCTCCTGCTGGGTGAGGTCGCTGTGCATGGCGTCGCAGTTTATCTTCATGCGCCTGAGCTCGCGGGTCACTTCCTTCACCTTTTCCTTCTTGCCCGAGAAGATGATGACACGGTTGAGCTGGTCCTGGGTGAACAGATGCTTGATGATGCCCAGCTTCTGCGGCTCGTGGCACACGTAGGCGCTCTGCCGTATCTTCTCGGCGGGCTTGCTCACCGCTATCTTCACCTCCACGGGGTCGTTGAGCAGGGTCTTTGCCAGCTGCTGGATTTTGTCGGGCATGGTGGCGGAGAACATGATGGTCTGACGGTCGGCAGGCAAGAGCTTGGCTATTTGCAGGATGTCGTCGCTGAATCCCATGTCGAGCATGCGGTCTGCCTCGTCGAGCACAAAGAAGCTCACCTGACTGAGGTCGACGTTGCCCATGCGTATGTGGCTGAGCAGGCGGCCGGGGGTGGCTATTATCACGTCGGCACCCGTCTTCAGCCCGGTGACCTCCTGACTGAAGCGTCCTCCGTCGTTGCCGCCGTAGATGCAGACGCTGCTCACGCCGTCGAGATAGTAGCCGAAGCCCTGCATCGCCTGGTCTATCTGCTGCGCAAGCTCGCGTGTGGGCGACATTATCAGGCAGTTTACCGCGTCCTTGGGGTAGCCGCCGTCGTCGAGCATCGAGAGAATGGGCAGCAGATAGGCGGCAGTCTTGCCTGTGCCCGTCTGTGCAATGCCTATCACGTCGCGGTAGTCGAGAATCTCGGGTATGCAGCCCGCCTGTATGGGTGTACACTCATCAAAGCGCATGTCGTAGAGCGCATCGAGGATATTGTCGTTGAGGTATGTTTCTTCAAATTTCATAATTCTTAATTTAAAAATTTTAGTTCGGCGCCTTCCTGTAACAGTAGTAGGCTATGAAGAAATACAGCAGGTTAGGAATCCACGCAGCAAGCATAGGGGGAGTGCTGGCGTTGATTGCAAATGTGGCGCTCACGGTCTGCAACAAGATGTAGGCGAAGCTCAGCGCCAGACCTATGCCGAGGTAAAGCCCCATGCCGCCCTTGCGCTTGCGCGACGAGAGGCTGGCACCGATGATGGTGAGGATGAACGAGGCAAAGCAGGTGGCAATGCGCTTGTGGTACTCCACCTGATACTGGACGACGCTGCCCGAGCCGCGGTCCTGCTGCTTTGAGATGTAGCGCAGCAGTTCGGGACTGGTGAACGTCTCCTGCTGTCCCTTTGAGAACACGAGGTCCATGGGCTCCATGATGATGGTGGTGTCGATGCTGGCACCGCTCTTTATGTGCTCGCGCATTCCCTTGAGGCTGCGTATTTTGTAGCTGGTGCAGCGCCAGTGGTAGCGCGAGTCGCTGATGGTGTCGTACTGTATGGTGTTGGCAGTCATGTGGCTCACTAATTTCTTGTTCTCAAACTTGTCGAGGGAGAAACCGTAGCCGGTCTTGGTGCGGTCGTCGTACTGCTGAATGTAGGCAATCACGCCTTTGTCCACCTGCAGCTGCACGTTGCTGGCGGTGGTTATCTTCTTCTTGTTCTTGTACTGCGACTCGAAGTTCTGGCGGATGATGTTGCCCTTGGGAATGACGTAGGAGCCGAGGTAGAAGTTGAGCACGGCAATGAGGAATGCCGAGAAGAGGTAGGGGCGCAGCAGCCGCTTGAAGCTCATGCCGCACGCCAGCATGGCTATGATTTCGGAGTTGCCTGCCAGCTTGGACGTGAAGAAAATCACGGCGATGAACACGAACAGCGGACTGAAGATGTTGGCAAAATAGGGTATGAAGTTGGCGTAATAGTCGAACACGATAGCCCTCAGCGGCGCGTGGTAGTTGGAGAACTTCGCGAGGTTCTCGTTGACGTCGAACACAATCGAGATGGATATGATGAGGGCGATGGAGAAGATGTATGTGCCTATGAACTTGGCGATGATGTAGCGGTCGAGACGCTTCAGGAACATCAGCGGGCGCAGCATCCTGCCGATGAATGACAGGACGCGCCTGATGCCCCTGCCAATTTTGCCGAAGAAACGGCTCACTGCCCTTCTGCGCCTGTAGCGCCTGTGGTGTTGTCTTATCTTGCTAAATGTTTTCAAACCCAAAATGTTTTAGTTGTCGTTATGTTATATTCTCCGTCCGAGATTGTCAATCACAGAACGCTTCCACTGGGTGAAGTCACCTATTTCTATATGCGCGCGCGCGTCGGAGACGAGACGGAGGTAGAAGGCGAGGTTGTGGATTGAGGCTATCTGCATGGCAAGCAGCTCCTGAGCCTTGAAGAGGTGGTGGAGATAAGCCTTGGTGTACACGAGGTCGGTGGTGCATCCGTCGGGGTCGATGGGCGAGAAGTCGTCCTCCCACTTCTTGTTCCTCATGTTCATTGTGCCGTTGTAGGTGAACAGCATGGCGTTGCGGCCGTTTCGGGTGGGCATCACGCAGTCGAACATATCTACTCCGCGTTCTATAGCCTCAAGTATGTTCTGGGGGGTGCCAACTCCCATGAGATAGCGCGGCTTGTCCTTTGGCAGAATGCCGTTGACCACCTCAATCATGTCGTACATCACGTCGGTGGGCTCACCCACGGCAAGACCGCCGATGGCGTTGCCGTCGGCACCCTTGTCGGCGATGAATTTGGCGGCGTCGGCGCGCAGGTCTTTATAAGTGCAGCCCTGCACGATGGGGAAGAGGCTCTGGCTGTGGCCGTAGAGCGGCTCTGTCTCGTTGAATCGCTTGATGCAGCGGTCGAGCCAGCGCTGCGTCATGTCAAGGCTGCGCTTGGCATACTGGCGGTCGCTCTGTCCCGGCGGGCACTCGTCGAACGCCATTATGATGTCGGCTCCGATGACGCGCTGGGTGTCCATCACGTTCTCGGGAGTGAAGATGTGCTTTGAGCCGTCGATGTGGCTGCGGAACTCGCAGCCTTCCTCGCGCAGCTTGCGTATGCCTGTGAGCGAGAACACCTGAAAGCCGCCCGAGTCGGTGAGCATGGGACGGTCCCAGCCTCCAAACTTGTGGAGACCTCCCGCCTTGCGCAGGATGTCGAGCCCGGGACGGAGATACAGATGGTAGGTGTTGCCGAGGATAATCTGTGCCTTCACCTGCTCGCGCAGCTCGCTGAAGTGTACGCCCTTGACACTGCCGACGGTGCCCACGGGCATGAAGATGGGAGTCTTTATCTCGCCGTGGTCAGTGGTGATAATTCCGGTGCGGGCGTCGCTGCATGGGTCGGTATGCTGTAGCTCAAATTTCATTTCTTTTCAGTTTCTTTCGTTTCTTCGGGTATTTCAAAGCACACGGGGTTGTCCACCAGTTCGTCGGTTAGGGCAAAGCGCCACACGTCCTGCACGTTCTCCACATAGTGGAAGGTTACGCCCTTGAGGTAGTCCTGCTCGATTTCCTCGATGTCCTTGCGGTTGGCGTTGCACAGCATTATATCGGTGATGCCCGCGCGCTTGGCGGCAAGAATCTTCTCCTTGATTCCGCCCACGGGCAGCACCTTGCCGCGCAGCGTTATCTCGCCGGTCATAGCCACGTTGGCACGCACCTTGCGCTGGGTGAGCGCCGAGGCGATGGAGGTGGCGATGGTGATGCCCGCCGAGGGACCGTCCTTGGGCGTGGCTCCCTCGGGCACGTGGATGTGTATGTTCCAGTTGTCGAAGATGCGGTAGTCTATCTTCAGCGTGTCGGCATGAGCCTTGACATATTCCAGTGCCAGCATTGCCGACTCCTTCATTACGTCGCCCAGGTTGCCGGTGATGGTGAGCCGCGAGCCTTTGCCCTTGCTCAGGCTGGTTTCGATGAACAGGATTTCGCCGCCCACGCTTGTCCATGCCAGTCCCGTGACCACTCCGGCGTAGGCGTTGCCCTGATATATGTCGCGGTAGTATGGCGGCTTTCCGAGCAGAGTCTCCACCTCGCCCGTGTCTACGGTGAGGAAGGGCATTCCGTTGTTCTTCACCTTTTCGAGCGCCAGCTTACGCATGGTCTTGTTTATCTGCTTCTCCAGCTGGCGCACTCCGCTCTCGCGGGTGTACTGCTCTATGATTTTCACTATCGCCTTTTTCGTGAGCGTCAGCTTCTTCTCGGTGTCAAGTCCCGTGTTTTTCAGCTCGCGCTTCATAAGATGGCGCTTGGCAATCTCATATTTCTCTTCGGTGGTGTAGCCCGACACTTCGATAAGCTCCATGCGGTCGAGCAGGGGGCGCGGTATGCCGCCGAGGTCGTTGGCAGTGGCGATGAAGAGCACCTGCGACAGGTCGTAGTCCACGTCGAGATAGTTGTCGTGGAAGGTTTTGTTCTGCTCAGGGTCGAGAACTTCGAGCAGTGCCGAGGATGGGTCGCCGTGTACCGTGCCCTGCACCACCTTGTCAATCTCGTCGAGCACAAAAACGGGGTTGCTCTTGCCTGCTTTCTGCAAGCTCTTGATGATTCGGCCGGGCATGGCGCCGATGTAAGTGCGGCGGTGACCGCGAATCTCGCTTTCGTCGTGCAATCCGCCCAACGATATGCGCACGTACTTGCGCTTCAGCGCGTCGGCGATGCTCTTGCCAAGGCTGGTCTTGCCCACTCCCGGAGGACCGTAGAGGCAGATGATGGGAGTCTTTGGCATGTCGCTTTCCTTGTTGCTGTTCTTGTATTTCTCCTGCTGCAGCTTCAGCACGGCGAGGAACTCAAGGATGCGCTCCTTCACCTTTTCCATGCCGTAGTGGTTTTTATTGAGTGTCTTCTCGGCACGCTGTATGTTGAGGCTGTCTTCGGTGTATTCGTTCCACGGCAGCGCCACAAGAGTCTGGAGATAAGACACCTGTATCTGGTATTCTGGACTTTGCGGATGGAGCTGGTCGAGCTTGTTGAGCTCTTTTACAAAGAAAGCGCACACGTCGTCGTTCCACTTCTTTTTCTCCATCTTCTTGCGAAGCTCCGCCTTCTCCTGCGAGTCGCCCATGTCGCCCATCTCCGCCTGCATGTTCTTGATCTGCTCGCGCATGAAGTTCTTTTTCTGCTCCTCGGAGATGTCCATCTGGGTCTTTGAGCGTATCTCCAGCTTTAGGTGCTGCAGCTGCAGGTCGCGGTTGATTATCCTCATGGCTTCAATCATGCGCTCCTTGATGTCGGTGATTTCAAGCAGCTTCTGGCGCTCGCTTACCGACTTTACAATGTTTCCGCAGATGAAGTTGAGCGCAATCATGTTGTCAGCGAGTCCGCGCAGGGTTATCAGCATGTCGGACGACAGGTCGTCGTCAATCTGTATATACGACTCGGTGAGGTTGCGCAGGTCGTCAACGCCTGCTGCAAACTCGTCGTCGTCCTTGTGCGGGTAATGCTCGGTGACAGGTGTCACCTTTGCCATGTAGTATGGCTTGGTGGCTGTAATCTCTGAAACTTCAAGCCGTTCCAGCCCCAGGATTATGGCGGCGGTGTTGCCCATAGGCAGGTCAACCACCTTTACCACCTGCGCGTAGGTGCCATATCTATACAGGTCTGTGAGTGCCGGTGTTTCCACGTCGGCATCTTTCTGGCACACACATGCAATGATTTGGTGCTTGTTGTCGGCAAATTTCACCAGCCGCCTGCTCATGTCGCGGCTAATGGTTATGGGTGACAGGATGCCGGGCATCATCACCATGTTGCGAAGGGCGAGCAATGGCACCTCTTCGGGGAAATCCTGATTTTTCAGTTTGGTGATGTCAGCGTCTATCTCACCAATCATTGATATATTACTTATAACTTTACTCATATCTCATTGATTTAGAAGGTTGAATGTGCGCCACAAGGTAGCTTGGCGCCACGAGCACCATTACGCTTATAGCCAGTGTGGCGGCGTTGATGGCGAGGAAGATGGGGATGTTTATTTCCACCGGAACCTCGCTCACATAGTATGTCTTGGGGTCGAGCGTCACCACGCCCGTGTATTTCTGCAACAGCAGCAGTCCTATGCCAATAATGTTGCCGAGGAGCAGTCCGCGGGTGATGATGAATGTTGCAAACCATAGGAATGTGTGGCGCACAGTGGAGTTGCGCGCTCCCAGAGCCTTGAGTATTCCGATCATCTGTGTGCGCTCAAGTATGATTATCAGCAGTCCTGAAATCATGGTGAATCCTGCCACGCATGTCATAAGTGCCAGAATAATCCACACGTTGATGTCGAGCAGGTCGAGCCATGTGAATATCTGCGGATAGGCTTCGAAGATGGTTTGGGTGGATATGGTCTCACCGTTGTGGTCGGTTGTGCGGTTCACCTTTTCCACCATCTCCTGCGCCACCTGATCCAGTTTGGTGAAGTCGCTCACCTCAATCTCGGCTCCCGAACATTGGTTCGGTTCCCATCCGTTGAGCTTGTTTGTGGTGTAGAGGTCGGCGATGCAAATCACCTGGTCGAAATGCGACATGTTGGTTTCGTAGATTCCGCTCACTGTGAAGCGGCGCACCCTCACGTCGTCGGTGCATACGAAATATGCAAACAGCCTGTCGCCGGTCTTCAGGTGCAGCTTGTCGGCAATGGTCTTCGACACAAGAATTTTGTTAGACGATTTCTTGGCGCTGAATTTCGGCATTTCTCCTTCTATGATGTTTTGGGCAAGAAACTGTGTGTCGTATTCCTCGCCTATGCCTTTGAACACGATGCCGAGAAAGTCGCTGTCGGTCTTCAGTATGCCCTGTGTCAGTGTGTAGCGCCCCACGTGATTTATGCCATTTATGTTTTTCAGCACGTTTATCAAGCTGTCGTCCATACAAATGGGGTAGGGGTCGCCGCTCTGCATCGACATGAAGTTCTCCACCTGTATGTGGCTGCCGAATCCTATTGCCTTGTCGCGGATGGAGTGTTTGAAGCCATAAACCACTCCAACAGTGATTATCATTACGGCAAGACCTATTGCCACCCCGAGAGTAGCTATTCGTATGGCCGGTTTGCTTACTTTCTGGTTCTTGTCGTCGCTGCCATATATTTTTCTTGCAAGAAAAAGCGGTAACATTTAAAATCTCTTTGTTTTCTTGTTTACAATTTTTTCGTAGGTTTTACAATGTTTTGCCGGTTTTATAATGTTTCACCGGCTGTATGACCTTACTGTGTCCCGTCGGGTTGTGCGTCTTTACAGTGTATCGTCGTTTGTGCGGCCGGGATAAGCCTCAAGTGCCTTTTTCAAAACGACGAGGGCGCGCATGAGATCTTCCTTTTTCAGCACGTAGGCTATGCGCACCTGATTTATGCCTGCTCCGGGGGTGGTGTAGAATCCAGATGCGGGAGCCATCATCACGGTCTCTCCCTCGTATGAGAACTCCTCAAGGCACCAGCGGCAGAATTTCTCGCTGTCGTCAACGGGCAGCTTTGCCACGGTGTAGAATGCTCCCATGGGTATTGGCGAATATACTCCCGGTATCTTGTTGAGCCCGTCGATGAGGCACTTGCGGCGCTCCACATATTCGTCATATACGTCGCGGTAGTACTCCTCGGGCGCATCGAGCGAGGCTTCTGCCACAATCTGTCCTATGAGCGGCGGCGACAGACGTGCCTGGCAGAATTTCATCACAGCCTGGCGCACTGCCGCGTTTTTGGTTATTAGTGCGCCGATGCGTATGCCACACTCCGAATAGCGCTTTGACACCGAGTCGATGAGGATAGTGTTTTGCTCAATGCCTTCAAGATGGAACACCGATATGTAGGGCGAACCAGTGTAAATATATTCGCGGTAAACCTCGTCGGAGAACAGGTACAAGTCATATTTCTTCACAAGGTCGCGTATCTGGTTCATCTCGCGGCGGGTGTAGAGATAGCCCGTGGGGTTGTTGGGATTGCAAATCATTATGGCTCGTGTGCGGTCGTTGATAAGCTCTTCGAACTTTTCCACCTTCGGCAATGAAAAACCCTCGTCAATGGTTGTGGCTATGGTTCTTATTTTTGCTCCTGCGCTGATGGCAAACGCCATGTAGTTGGCGTAGGCTGGCTCTGGCACTATAATCTCGTCGCCCGGGTTGAGACATGACAAAAAGGCAAAGAGTATTGCCTCACTGCCGCCCGACGTGATGATGATGTCATCGGGTGTTACGTTGATATTGTATTTTTTGTAATAGTCCACCAGTTTCTCGCGGTAGCTCAGGTAGCCCTGCGACGGTGAATACTCTAATATGTTGCGGTCGATGGTTTTCAGTGCATCCAAGCCTACTTGCGGTGTGGGCAGGTCAGGCTGTCCTATGTTCAGGTGATACACCTTTGTGCCGCGTTTCTTGGCAGCGGCGGCAAGCGGAGCCAGTTTTCTGATTGGCGATTCTGGCATTTCATGCCCGCGTATTGATATTTCCGGCATTGTTACTTATGATATATGTTAATAATTCCGTTATCTTTTTATTATCTGTTACAGATTTACTTAGTGTAAGTATAATAATCGTTGCAAAATTACGAAAATTTATGCTTATGACAAAATAAATTAAGATAAATTTTAATATATCAAGGAAAAAGGTAATACAAATTATTCATGATGATAAGGCTCACCTTTTATTATAGTGCATGCACGATAAAGCTGCTCTGTCATTATCAGCCTCACCATCTGGTGGCTGAATGTCATCCGTGACAGGCTGATTTTCTCGTTGGCACGTTCGTACACCTTTTGTGAAAAACCGTATGGACCTCCTATGATTATAACAAGGCGGCGGGCGGTGGCACGCTTCTGTTCCAGCCACCGGGCATACTCTATGCTGGTGAACTCCTTGCCGTGCTCGTCCATCAGCACCACTGTGTCGGAGGGCTGAAGCTGCTTGAGTATCAGTTCGCCCTCCATGGTTTTCTGTTGTTCTTCCGACAGGTTCTTGGTGTTCTTCAGTTCGGGAATGGTCACAATCTCAAATGGCATGTAGTGGGCTATGCGCTCTGCATAGCCGTTGATGCCGGCAATGAAATGCTTGTCGACAGTTTTTCCTACAAGTAGCAGTATTGTCTTCATCTCAACTGTGGAATCCGTCAAGATTTGTGTATCTGCGCTTCATCATCCGCCTGTATATAGACTTTAGCCACATCGTGTGCATGGCGGTGGTGATGGCGCCGATAACGATAATTATGATATAACCTATGGTGTCGCCGAAAATGGCGGTGAAGGCAATGGTCACAGCCACGGGAATGAAGAACACGATAAGCTCAAAGATGAGCTGCAGCTTGTTTTCAAAGTTGTTCTTTCCCGTGATTTTGTCGTTGAGCGGAAGGGTCTGCTTGTTGAATATTGCAAGATGGAACAGCAGGCAGTAGCACGGACCTATTGTAAGGAACATATAGGCGAGAATCATCAGCAGCGGAAACTTGCCGGCGATGATGGCAGGCATGAGCAACAGCAGCGGAAGAATGAGCGTGGCGCTGTAAAAATAGTACTTCGCGCGCAGCAGGGTGTAGATGTTCTCGCGGTGAACCATGAGGAAGTCGATGTAGTTGCCCTCAACTCCCATGATCTTTATGAGCGTGGTGGCTCCGAAGAATACGAAGCAGTAGATGCACCACATGTTGATGGCGAAGGTGCCGGAATAGGCATCGGTGTAGGCAATGATGAGGCTTAGCATGGTTATCACCACGATGCCGCTGATGAAGCGCTGACGGATGGTCTTGCAGCGCATGGCGCACTTTATCTCAAGCTTGAGGTATTCGCCGATTTCGCCGAAACGCTCAAAGAACGTGAACTGCGACATGGCGCGCTTTCCCACATTGTCCACCTGCTCCACCTCTTCGTCGACACCATGCTGCTGAAGTGTGCGGTTGGCAATAAACAGCAGTGCGAAGAGTGCGATGTATACAATCACGGTCACGGGGTGCATGGCATAGTCGAGACTTGCATCGGCAATCTTTTCAAAACCTTTTTCAAAACCGAAGATAAGCAGCGGCAGTCCGTAAGCCAGTCCGTAGACGGCAATGGGCAGAATCCACCATAGCATGTTGCGGTTTACGAATGTGCGTACAAGCAGATACCACTGGCTGTTGATGTAGATGAGCAGTTGCAGCACTGCAAGTGTAAGCAGTACCGTCAGGAAATCTGTGCCGCCGCACCAGGCTATAAATATATAGGGTATAAACAGAAAATGATATACGTAGTTTAGTCCGTCAGTGAGTGTCTGTATAAGGAAACAGTCTATTATCCAGCGCTTTTTCAGTGGCATGAGCAGATAGGGTTTCACCATCATCGACGGTGTCTGCTGCATACCGAAGCGCATGAAGAAATCCACGAGCATGAGAAACGGCATGAATACGAAAATCACGGTGTTGTCGCCGCCGCGCGAAGCCCAGCCCAGCATGGTGCCGAGGGCTATGAGGTATATCGCCATGAAGCCCACGCCGAGAACGGTGAATATCTTAGCTATCTGGTTTTGCTCCCACAGCGGGCTGCGTCGCTCGCTCAGCTTCTTGTTTCTGCGCAGCGTGAGATAAAGTTGTAGAAGTGTCATCTCAGGTCAATTATTTCTGCCTTGGGATAGTCCTTGGCGTTGAAACGGAACATTGCGTCGGAAAGGTTGGCGCGCTTGAAGTTGCTCACCTTTATTGTGGTCCAGTTGGTGCCGCGGCGCATACGGATGAGCGACGGCACATAGGTGCTGCTGTTCACTGTGATATACATTTCCTGTATGCCTTTTGCCTTGCTTGTTGCTGTGAGGTGTACCTCGTAGCTGCTGCCATCGGTCTTGGCGGTGTATTTGTAGCCAGTCTTATAAAGGTTGATAAACGAATAGGGGTTCATGGCAGCAAGCTGCGATGCCGTGGGGGTGCTCACGCTCACTTCCTCGCTCTTCTTCATGTAAGTCCATGAGGTCTTGCCGTCAAACCATATCACAGCCATTGGTGTGCGTGCCTGAAATTTGTTGCCTTTGATGCTTATCGAACCGCTGGTGGCTGTGGTCTTTGTGCCTGAGATTGAAAAGTTTGCACTCGCTCCGCCCTTATGTGCCACCACAGCAGCGGTTTTGTCGAGTATCTTTTTTGCGTTTTGGGCTGTTGCCGTCATACCCAAGGCTATGGCAAGCATCAGCAAAGTTATCATTTTCTTCATTGCTTATTTTAGTTTTAATTTTTGTTTTCGTCCTTCCTCCCTTAGTGCAGCGCCATTATTAGGTTTGCCAGTGACACCTCGTCCTGTATCAGCACCTCACGCGGTTTTGCTCCCCGTGCCGGTCCCACGATTCCTGCCTTTTCCAACTGGTCCATCAGTCGTCCTGCACGGTTGTATCCAATCGAGAACTTGCGCTGTATAAGGCTGGTGCTTCCACTTTGGCTCGATACTATCAGGTGTGCTGCATCATCGAACATTGGGTCGAGACTGCTCATGTCGATATCCTTTTCGCTGCCGTCGGCACCCTCAATGTCGGGCTCCGGCAGTTCAAACGGGATAGGATAGCCCTGCTGCTGCGATATGTAGTCACAGATGCGCTCCACCTCTGGAGTGTCTACAAAGGCACACTGCACGCGCACAGGCTCTGTGCCGTTGATTATAAGCATGTCGCCGCGACCTATGAGCTGTTGTGCTCCCATGCGGTCGAGAATGGTCTTTGAGTCTATGCCTGCACTCACCTTGAACGCCATGCGCCCGGGGAAGTTTGCCTTTATGGTACCGGTGATTATGTTGGTGGTTGGTCGCTGGGTGGCTATAATCATGTGTATTCCCACGGCTCGTGCAAGCTGGGCTATACGGGCTATCGGCAGTTCTATTTCCTTGCCGGCAGTCATGATAAGGTCGCCGAACTCATCCACTACCACCACAATGTAAGGCATGAACTTATGTCCGTGTTCTGGATTAAGCTGCCGGGCTGTGAACTTGGTGTTGTATTCCTTGATGTTACGCACACCAGCCATCTTCAGCAGGTCATAACGCATATCCATTTCCTTGCACAGGCTGTTGAGTGTGTTCACCACCTTGGTTACATCGGTGATGATTGGATCAGCATCCTCATCGGCTATTTTTGCAAGAAAGTGACGCTCGATTGTGGAGTATATGCTGAACTCCACCTTTTTCGGGTCGATAAGCACAATCTTCATCTCGGCCGGGTGCTTTTTGTACAGCAGCGATGTGATGATGGCATTCAGACCCACCGACTTACCCTGTCCTGTGGCACCGGCAACAAGCAGGTGGGGCATCTTGGCAAGGTCGAACATATAGACTTCGTTGGTGATGGTCTTTCCTATGGCGCATGGCAGTGCCATGGTGGTTTCCTGAAACTTCTTGCTGTTCAGAATGCTTTCCATCGACACTATGTTGGGCTTTGCGTTTGGCACCTCGATACCTATCGTGCCCTTGCCTGGTATTGGCGCGATTATACGTATTCCGAGGGCGGCAAGGCTCAGGGCTATGTCGTCTTCAAGCGAGCGTACCTTGGATATTCTCACACCTTCTTTGAGCGTTATCTCATAGAGCGTAATGGTGGGACCCACTGTTGCCTTGATGCTGTTTATCTCCACTCCAAAGGTACGGAGCACGTCAACAATACGGTTCTTGTTGGCGTTCTGTTCTTCCATGTCAATGTACGACCTGCCGCCGTTGTCGTGCTTGTCGAGCAGGTCGAGTGTTGGGTATCGGTAGTTTTCAAGATCCTTTTTGGGGTCGTAGGGCGAAAGCATCTTGTCACCCACAGGCACAAGCTCCGTACCGTCAGCCTTCTCCTCCTCTTTCACATCGTTTATGTCTATTTCAATATCCTCTGCTGACGTGTCGCTGTCGGTAAATCCGTCATCCTTTATTATCGGCGTCTTGTCCTTGTCGCCATTGCCGAAGTCAACCTCCTGCGATGTGGGATTGTCGAATATCTCCACCGGCAGCTCTCCGTCGTCCTCCTCGTTGTCGGTTCCCTCCTCGCTGCTGTCGATACCGTCGGCTTTGCTCTCTCCGCTGTGTACTGTGAATGGTATCTTTTTTAGATAATGTGCAGGGTTGAGCAGCTTACGGATGAAATTGATGGTCTCCACACTGAGATACATCATAAACGCAATGGCTGTTGTGGCGAGTATAACCATCAGTCCGGGAGCACCTGTCAGTCCCTCGCAGCGCTGACACACAAACAGTCCGTGGTCGCCGCCGGGATTGAAGAAACTGTCTGCAAAGAACGGCGAAAGGAATTTTGCCATAGCCACACTGAGCCACAGCATCACCACCACAAGGGCGAAGAACCATTTCCACAGTTTTATGTCGAAGACACGCATCATGTTGAGTGCCGAGAACATAAGGAACACAGGTATGAAAAATGCAGCCAGTCCGAAGCACTGTTTCATGAAAAAGTAGGAAATATAGGCTCCCAGTGAACCGCATTTGTTCTGAAACTCAAAGTTTTCGTTTATTATCTCGCCGGCACGGGGCGACTCAATAGCCGTTTGGTCTGCCATTCCTGTGGTGAAATATGATATGAATGCCAGCGTGAGGTAAATTGCAATCGCAAGAAGCACAAACCCTATGAAAAAGTTTGCATTTTCGTTGTGAAGTACATTGTTTATGCCGATGCTTTGTAAAAAGGACTTGCTTTTTACAGTCTTTTTTGCTCTGACCATTGTGTATTAAATTTCTGTTTGAACTGCAAAAGTACTTCTTTTTTTTCATATTCTGCAAGATATTCATATTTTTTTTGTATTTTTGCAGCAGATTTTAAGAAATCAATGAAAACGATATATACTAAAATTGACAAATCTCTGATTCCAAACATGCCTCAGGTGGTGTTTGAGGGGAGAATTATTGTTGTGGTGTCGGCTTCTGAAACCAAAAAGGCTGTTGACTTTTTGCTGTCACAGCCCATCTTGGGTGTCGATACCGAAACACGGCCCTCTTTCCGCAAGGGAGTGAACTACACAGTGTCGCTGCTTCAGGTGTCGACACACGATATTTGTTTCCTGTTCCGCCTGAAGCATATTGGGAAAAACAGCGACATAGTGCGCCTGCTTGAGGACACCACGGTGCCGAAAATCGGGCTGTCGCTCCGCGACGATATGCTGTCGCTTGCTAAAGTGTATAAGTTTAAGCCAGGTCTGTTCATCGACCTGCAGAAACATGTCAGCGAAATTGGCGTGAAGGACCTCGCGCTGCAGAAACTTTATGCCAATTTCTTTGGCATGAAGATAAGCAAGAACCAGCGGCTTACCAATTGGGAAGCCGACATTCTCACCGACAGGCAAAAGATGTATGCAGCCATTGATGCCTGGGCGTGCGTAAAACTCTATGAGGAGCTGATGCGGCTGGAAAAATACGGCGACTACGAGCTGGTGGTGACCGATGAAGATAACAATGAGGAAATTAACAACTGATTCCTGTGAATTAATATATATAATTAAGGTGTATGACGAGTTATAAAAAGGTATATCTCAAGAAGGGAAAGGAAGAAAGCCTGAAACGTTTTCATCCATGGGTGTTTTCTGGAGCCATACAGGCTATGAACGACGGCATAGCCGAGGGCGATGTGGTAAGGGTGGTTAACTGTAAGGACGATTTCATTGCTGTGGGGCACTATCAGATAGGTTCCATTGCGGTGAGGGTACTTTCGTTTGCCGACATTGCCATCGACGGCAATTACTGGCAGTCGGGACTTGCCTCAGCATATAACATGCGGCTTGCCATAGGCATAGCAGGCAACGCCGACAACAACACCTACCGTCTTGTTCATGGCGAGGGCGACAATCTGCCCGGACTGGTGATTGACGTTTATGGCGATACAGCCGTGATGCAGGCTCACAGCGTAGGTATGCACCTTTGCCGCCACGAGGTGGCAAAGGCGCTTGTTGAGGTGATGGGCGACCACATACATAATATATATTATAAGAGCGAGACCACGTTGCCGTTTAAGGCTGACCTCGGGCAGGAAAACGGTTTTATTTATGGTGGAAGCACCGACAATACGGCTGTAGAGAACGGACTGCGCTTTCATGTGGACTGGCTCAAGGGACAGAAAACCGGCTTCTTCGTCGACCAGCGCGAGAACCGTGCCCTGCTGGAACAGTACGCCAAGGGCAAGCGGGTGCTCAATATGTTCTGCTATACGGGAGGATTCTCGTTCTATGCCATGCGTGGCGGAGCCTTGCAAGTGAGCAGTGTCGACAGTTCGGCAAAGGCAATAGAGCTGACACGCAGCAATGTGGAGCTTAATTTTCCAAACGACCCGCGCCATGAGGCTATTTGTGAGGATGCCTTCAAATATCTGGAGCGTGCAGGCAGTCTGTATGACCTGATAATACTCGACCCACCGGCGTTTGCCAAGCACCGTGCAGCCCTGCACAATGCGCTCAAGGGCTACACGCGTCTCAACGTAAAGGCATTTGAGAAAATCAAGAAAGGCGGAATACTCTTCACCTTCTCATGCTCGCAAGTGGTTACAAAGGATAATTTCCGCAATGCTGTGTTTACAGCTGCTGCACAGGCTGGACGTAAGGTAAGGATTTTGCATCAGCTTCACCAGCCTGCCGATCATCCCATTAACATCTATCATCCCGAAGGTGAGTATCTCAAGGGACTGGTGCTGTACGTGGAGTAATATGATAAAGACCGTTTCCGACTATATCGCTGCCCACAAACTGCTCGCCCCCTACGGCAAATATCTTGTGGCGCTAAGCGGTGGTGCCGACAGTGTGGCGCTGCTTCTTGTGTTGTGTCGTTTGGGTTATAGCATTGAGGCTGTTCACTGCAACTTTCATCTTCGCGGCGATGAGTCGGATCGCGACGAGCACTTTGTCACCAATCTTTGTTTACGCCTTGGTGTGGTATTGCATAAGGTGCATTTCGATACCCGCGAATATGCTGCCGTCCGCAAACAGAGCATAGAGCTGGCAGCGCGCAATCTCCGCTACGGATATTTTGAACAGCTGCGCAGTGACATCGGCGCCGACGGCATTTGTGTGGCCCACCACCGCGACGACCTTGTTGAGACCGTGCTCATGAATATTGTCCGCGGCACGGGCATACACGGCATGGTGGGCATTCGTCCGCGCAACGGCTACATACTGCGCCCTCTCCTTTGCATAGGGCGCAGCGACATTGAGCATTTTCTCGCTGAGCAGCACCAGGACTATGTCACCGACAGCACCAATCTTGAAGATGACGCCACCCGCAATGTGTTCCGCCATCACGTGGTGCCGCTCCTGCAAAGCATCAATCCCGCTGCCGTGGAAAACATTGCCGGCACTGCACGCCTGATGACCGATGTTGAGACAATATATAATACCGATATTGACCGTTGCCGCAGGGAGTTTGTTGTGACTGGCGGCAACAAGGATTGTGCTATGGCTTCTGGCAGCAATGGATTGGAGTTTAGGATAATGGCAGACCGCCTGCTGCTTCATCCCGTCCCCTCAACAGTTCTCTATGAGCTGATTTCGCCCTACGGATTCAGCGGTGTGCAGGCTTCGGGCATCATCGCCAGCCTTGCTGCCGGAAACACAGGAAAGGTGTTCCGCAGTTCCAGTTATACGGCGGTGACGTGCCGCGACTGCATTGAAGTGGGGAAGACCGTTACCTCTAACTTTGCTCCAATGCGCCTGCTTGTTGACGGCATCTACGTGATAAATGGTGGAGAAAAGAAGATAAATTTAGAGATTACCGGCAGCGGCGCAGCTGAAATATCGCGCTGCCCTGACGTTGTCACCCTCGATGCCGACAAGGTGAAGTTTCCTCTAACCTTGCGCCGCGTGGAGAATGGCGACCGCTTCCGTCCTTTCGGCATGAAGGGCTCAAAACTTGTAAGCGACTTCATGACCGATGCAAAATGTTCTTATTTTGAAAAACAGAGTCAGCTTGTGCTGCTCGATTCCACAGACACAATTATCTGGCTCGTGGGACGGCGCACAAGCGATGTCTGCAAAGTCCAGGCAGACACAAAGAATATTCTGAAGATTTATTTTTCGTAATTTGTTTAAAAGTTTTTTCGCAAAAATCTATCATCTATCACTCGTTGGCACTTAAATTACATATTATCAGTCTTTTAAGAAATCCCCACGGCGAAAATTCACCACTTATCTATCACCAATCTATCACCAATCTATCACCCTTTGGGGGCTTAAACACGACAGAAACATATCATTAGAGTTACAAATTGGTCAAAAACAGCTTGAAAATTTTAGTATTCAAAACAAAATTTTCCGCTAAAATAATCCAATATTAGCATTGTACAAGCTGCATGTACTAACAGTACACAGCCGATGTACGACCAGTTCCACGCGTATGGACACATTGTCCATGGCGTATGGACAGCCGTAATCTGCAATATCCGTTCTGTTGGATTTGCAATAAGAAGCAAAATTGATGGTGATAGATGATTTATCTATCACCCATCTATCACCCGTTTTTTTTGCTTTATAATGCGTTATTTGTCAGGACGTTCACTTACACAGGGTGATAGATGATAGTTTTTTTGCGAAAAAAACTTTTTTCGTATGTAAAGCTCTGCCTGCAATGGCGGTATTGTTATAAAATTGGCGTTTAATCAGTCATTAATGAATCAACTCTTGGGGAATCTATACGCAAATGATGCCGCCTGAATATTATGGTCCCTAAAGGCCTCAAAAATAGCTTCGCGTACTGCCGGCTCTGTTACCAGATACTTTTCGGAATCAATCCATACCTTAAGTTCCACCCTCATGATTCCGCTTCCGAAGTCACGCATTATGACTCTATGTTCTCTGCCTTCATCCACACCATCTATGCCATGAAAAGAACCAAGGATTATCTCACGTACGGATTTCGGATCATTTTCCACAGAAATATCAAACATGATATGGCGCAACTCCACCCTATGGTTGCGGGACATGTTCTTAAAACTCTTTGCATAGAGCTGACGATTGGGTATTGTCATAATTGGACCGTCCTCCGTTTCCATTCGAGTGGACATTGTACCGATGTCAAGCACCTTGCCTCTTACACCCTCATATTCAAGTATGTCACCGGGACGCAGTCTGCCCGTCATCAATGAAATCCCAGAGAAGAAACTCTCAAACGTATCCTTCAGGGCGAAACCCACACCTACACTGACACCGCCGACAGCCGCAATAAGCCCAGCCTTATTAATGTCAAGAATAAGAATCACGCCTATAGCATAGCACAGCCATGTGATTATGTTTCCTATATAAATCCACACGCCAACCTGGCCATGACGGTTAGCTGCGTTACGACGGAGAAAGAATTTTGCCAACGTCAATCCGTAATTCACAGTCACCCCAAGACCATAAATGTATAGAATCCTCGCTACAGAAATCACACCGACCTTATCGGGCATATTTACAAACGGAGTATTCATCATGTCTATGAACCATGAGGTGAAATTATAAATATGGGCTACCCACGAAATGGCGGCAAAAACAATGACCGGAATTGCCAAAGGATATAACAGCAAACGTACTGTCAGACTTCCCACACTGTTTTTTATCAGTTGCCTTCTGTATATAAAAACCTTTGCCAACTCTAAGAACAGTATTCCCGTGACAAGACCAATCCAAAGGAGGAACAGCAAACTGCCGAGTATAGTGCAGCCGAAGCATACGAATAAACAGCATACAGCTATGGCATTGAGATTGGCCCATGCCATTCGTCGGTCATTAAGCTCAAGTTTTTTCAGTGTCCGGGTCATTATTACAATTTGTCCGATAAAAGCCAATATAAAGAAGAATGGTGCCGTGAATGTTACCGTTGAAATTGGCACCATATCCTGACGATACCCAACAAGAATATAGGTCAAGGCATACATCGGCAGATAGGCTACAAGAGACCTCCGTATATTATCTCTTTCAAGCCGGACAGTTGACGATGTAAAAATCAGCAAAGCCAACAAATACAGTTCGGCATCCAGCATCAGGATAATACGGAGCATAGGAGCTACTCCTATTATTTGGAGAATGATAATTAGCCCGATGATATTTGCCATCAGACAGAAGCACAGAGTCCAATATATACGTTTCCCCGCAATCCAACTGGGACAAAGACGGGTGAACCGCATCACCAAGTAGAAACACAATGCAAGGACAATGGAGATATAAAATTTTATATCCATATAATCGTACATACGGTCCTCTTTTGAGCTCCAGTCTTCCATCTCGCTCTGCCCGCTCATAAAACGCCATTCAAGGTCATCCATAAACTCATTCCAACGAGTGGGAAAATGAGTCAGTAATTCCATAATGGATTCATTATCCTTCCCAAACATTATTGTATGAGTCTGTTTTATGACAGAGTTGTTATAAATCTCCAGCTTATCGGCTTTATGAACCAAATTTAGGTATCTTGCTTTATCGGCTGCAACCGAGCGCAAGCAGCTGTCAACAGACAGTTTAAGAGAATCTGCAATAATGACGGATTTGTGCAGGGCTTCTCTGCTTTTTGGGGTAGTTGTTCTTTCTCTCAATTTCTTTAGAAAATCCGACAATTCCCCATAGCGGTTGGTTATAATCGAAAGTTCTGTCTCCAACCGTGTGAGTTTATCCTTTTGTGAGCGTATGCGTCCGATTACATCTTTCATTCCCTGAGTGGCCTGAAGGGTTCCGTAAAGGTATCGCTCATCCTGCGAATATAGCATGACAGCTGTTTCTTCACACATCTCGTCAAGATATTTAATCTCACTGCGAAACTCTGTCTGGCGATTCTCAAAACGCATAATGTCTTTCCTTATGTTCTGTTGAAGCACCTCCATGTCAGCTGACAATGAAATCAGCGTCTGGTCAAGGTTGTATTCAGACAATACTCCCCATGACGGCAATG
>ENA-OYXU01000107-OYXU01000107.1-human-gut-metagenome-genome-assembly--contig:-NODE-107-length-35270-cov-8.496607_pt1 | contig 35270 bp, 25 predicted proteins | sample MGYA00243243_ERZ653435 | MGnify/ENA primary metagenome ERZ653435 (study PRJEB26926, sample SAMN06165113) | human gut metagenome | biome: ENVO:00009003; feature: ENVO:2100002; material: ENVO:00002003... | reverse complement strand
CCGCCTTCTTTTAAGACGAGGAGTCCAGAGCAGAAATGCTTTGGACTCCTTTTTTGTTTTCAATAACATGATTATTTTCACAGATGTGGCAGTTTTTATATGAATGATATAGGAAAAATTGTGAGATGAATGAGATTTTTATGATGAAGATATAATTTATAAGGGAAAAATTTGCGAGTGTGAGATAATTTGCTTACCTTTGTGAACGACTAAAAACCATTGAATAATGAGATTCAAACTTAAATTAGAGCTTTTACCAAATATAATGGGGAGAGAAATTCCTATTAATTACCAATATGAATTGTCGGCGGCGATTTACCGTATTCTTGCAAAAGCAGACCAGGCATATGCGGCCTGGCTTCATGATAATGGTTTCGTAGTGGATGGAAAGTGCTTCAAGCTATTCACTTTTTCATGGTTATTTACTCCTTATAAAATTGACAGAGAGCGCCAACGGTTGATTATCAATTCTGACACTGTGGAATGGTATATTGGTTTCCTGCCGGAGAAAAGTACACAGCAGTTCATCCAAGGAGTGTTCTGTGATCAGAGTATCCAGATAGCGGACCGCATCTCTGGTGCAGCTTTTGCGATATGTGAGGTACAGGTAATGCCACCATTGGCGTATGCTCCAGTCATGGAGTTTCAGACCCTATCCCCAATCTGTGTCTCACAGCGCAATGAACAAGGCAAAACTAATTATCTTTCACCTGATGCCCCCAATTTCACAGAAGGTTTGCTCACAGGTTTGTTGGCAAGATACAAGGCACTGTATGGGTATGATTATGATGGTGAAGCTTCCATTGATTTTCAACTGATAGGTAAGGCAAAACCTGTATTGGTAAAGATAAAGGCTGGTACGCGTGCACAGACTTTCGTAAAAGGGTATCAGTGCAAGTTCCGTCTTGCTCTGCCGGAGGAACTGATGAGGATAGCGTATGAAGGCGGATTAGGAGAGAAATGTAGTTTGGGGTTTGGGATGATAAAATAATGAAAAATAATATGAATATAGATGTATCAATTTTGAAAAGAATACCACAATTGGATGTAAAAGCTCAATTGCTAATCCGTCCATTGGCACCTTTGTCAATGGTAAACGAAATGCCTGGTTCTTTTTACAAAACTTTGTTTTATCCAAGCAAGAAGATGATTTGCGGACTGATTGAAAATATGCTTGGTTGGCATTTCGACCGAAAAATAAGAAATGACATTTTTAATGATTGGAAAAAGGTAATGAAGAAGCAAGGAAAAGTGGTAAACATTAAAGATTACCAACAAGGTTCCACATACATTCCGCTTTTGATGGACTATTTTGAATTGACCGAAGAATCCTCTTTGATTGATTTCAAAAGATCTTGCTACTATACGGATTTATGGAATAGATCTTACCGACGCTCAGGTACAATTGAGCATTTGCAAGGATGCAGAAATATTGACGATTCTCTTATTGCTGAAAAAATGGCATTTATTGCAAGAGTCGAAGCTTTGAACAAAGAAGCAGAGAAGAGAAAAGAAAAAGAAACATGGTGTCAAGAGCATATAAGCCAAATTCCATGCTTTTATACCACTCCGACAAACAGAGAATATATTGATTTAGATGCAATTTACAATATACCACTTACCATAGACTGTGCTTTAAGCTACATGCTTGAACACGCATGTAATGGAATATGCTATTTGGGAAACAGCGAAGGGTGGATTCACGTTCGTTTTAAAAAAGTTGAACAATGATAAAACATGCTTATTTGAAATATGCAATGGCTCTTTTAATGGAAGAAAATAATCTTTTAAAAGAAGATGACGTTACATTCTCCCATATAAAAAGAGAAATAAATAATGGACTTGATGCTTTCAGCGTAGAGCCAAGGGAGAATTATATTGGAAAATCGGAAGTGAAGTTTGGTTTTGTCAATAAACAAAATAAAGCTTCACAATTCATATTCTTGTCTCCGAATGCAATTGCTACAGAGATGAAAGCAAGCAATTTGTACAAGGCGGCAGAAAAAATAAGTAAAGAGACTCCAAATATTGTTCTTGAAAAGAAAGATAAAGTAACGCAGTCACAAATTCCGACGGTTGGTGAATTCTGCTCTTTCTCAGATACAGGAAATATTGGTCGAGGAAAGCCAGAAGCTTCAAACCTTGACATTTGTCTTGGGGTAATTACCTCCACGACTCCGTTGAAGCCATGTTTGCAATATATGTCTGGAGGTAACGGAAAAGTTACTACAGATAACGTATGTTTAATACCAGACTTGGATATTCCGAATTTGATTGATTTCATCAAATTGTTCAAGAGGCTGCGCATACAGCGTTTATCAGACTTGATGATAGGAAAAGTGGAAATTATAAAAGGCAAGAAAAACGACACCTATAAGCCTAAGCGTCCCAAACTATTTAATGGGAACTTTCCTAATGCACCAAGAAGTAGTGCTTTAGGGGCTATTGCTTTGCTCGGAGCTATTGGGGAAATGGTAAAAGAGCAAGATGTATCAAAATTGGCCTTGCGCGTTCTTGAAAGTTTCAAAGGACATAACTTTTATGCTTTCAAATACGGCGATGCAAAGGTTTTCTGCTTCAATCATCATATTATAAACTTGGCAAAAAAAAGCCATTTGCGAAGTGTCGTTGATAGTTTATACGATATTACCCTCTATAATCAATCAAGGAATGAGAAGAAGAGCAGCCAAATTGAGTATCAAAAATTCAATCTGTTCGCCAGTCGTTTTCTACAATTATTCAACAAACCTGCATTTAAGGATTTTCTTGCATTCCGTGCAGAATATCCCGGTGAATTGGAAATTTTATTAAAAACATATTTTATATATATGGAACATATCAATCAAGAAATCGTCCAATCCGCAAAGGAACTCGGACGTTGGCTCAACTTGGTGGCTTATCGAGTTGCCAAAACAGAAATCCAAGACAATAGTAAACAAGACAAGGAAGACCTAAGGAAAGCTAAAGCAAAAGTACTTGTTGAATTGGAGAGTTCTATCTTTGCTTCTAAGTCGGCAGATGCACTCATTGCTCACACCATTGCTCGTGCTGGTAGATTATCGGCTACCGATGCACCTGCAGAAGCATCACTTTTCATGGAAAAGGTTGTAAGTGGCGAGGTTTCATTAGAACAGGCCAAGAATTTGCTAATAGCTTTTTCCAGGATAAAATCAACTTTTTACAAGGACGATGCTGTCACAACCGAGAATTCAGAGGAAGTGGAAAATGAAAAATCGGACCTTGACTATAGTAACATCTAAAACATCATAAAATCAAAATAATATGGAAATAAAAGGTATATTAATAACCATGTTGGCTCCGTTTGAGAATCACATGGCAAACTGTGGAGAGAAATTGTTAGGTAATGCTTCATCTATCAAGCGTCGTCCTGACGGACGTGTTTATATCTCTGGACAGATGCAACGCCATGTTCTTTTTTCAGCTATTGACCGGCTGAATCTCTCTGATACTAACAAAGGAGATACATTTGTATCCAATGGTGATGGAGTAACCAATCAAATTGAAAATGATATACGTGCAGATATGGGTGGCTTTATGCACACCTTAGAAGGTAATGGCTCTATTCGTCGCACAGCCCCGTTATCTGCCACTCCTGCCATCGCACATAAAGAAAGCGAAATCGGAAGAGATTTACTCATACGTCTGAAAGTTAATACTATTGGTTCTGATTCAAACGACCAAGCCATTGCTACTCGTGAATTCAGTCAGTCAGACTTGATGCACATGAACTTTTTCCTTGATGTTACATCCCTTAGCATATCCAAGGGGTATCACTACGAAAAGAGTTTCTGCGTAGGAACCGTTTTTCACAAACATGCTACGGAAGCAGAGCGTAAAAGAAGAGCGGAACTTTTCTTAAAGGCAACAAGACTGATGAACGATTATGCTAACCAAGCAAGAAATGCGGTCTGTGGTGAGCCTCAGCAGGTGCTTATTGTGTTTGACAACGAATTGAGTCGTAAAGCATCTCGATATTTTGTTGCTGAGGAAACAGAGCGTAGCAACATTCTTAAAGAACTGGATGCAAGAAAAGCAAAGTATTTCATTGGAGACGATAAAACAGAGAACAGTGTGCTGAAAGCATATTCTGATGCTCTGAAGTATCTAAGTGAGAATGAACTATACACATGTAATCCTAATGATTCATGCGTGGAAACATTCAAATCCGCTTATGAAGACCGTAAAAGCGAGACACCGAATTCAGATGAGAATAATGATAATTCTTTAGAATTGTCTGACTGAAATGACAATGTAAATGACAAATCATTTGTCTTATAATGGATCTTTGGCAAAGCCTTCAGGCATCACGTTAGCACAGCATACTGCTGATGTGATGGCTGAGGCTTCATGCCTTTGCCAAATTATTCCTTCGAGTATTGCAAAATATCAAAATATAGTACATAAAAGTTTACCAGACAGACTTAAGTTGGTTGCAGAATACCATGACAAAGGAAAAAAATGTTTTCAATGGCAAGATGCGTGTGTAAAAGACCATCAAGCATACATACAATGGAAGCGTAAACATCCAAATACTGATTTCAGCGATTATAGTAAGTCTTGTCCCAATGAAGCAGGTAAGTATTTACGCAAGAGCGGTGTACGCCATGAATTCCATTCTTTGGCAGAAGCATATAAAGCAAAAATGCCAAACTCACTTCTTGCAGCTATTGCAGCACACCATGCTAAACTTAGTTATGATGCAGAAGAGCGATGGAATAATTTTCCGGTTTTATGGAAACTCTTAAAGGGATTGTCATACGGTGTTATAGAAACCGAAAATCTTGAAAAAAACTGCAAACAACTCTTTGAATATAATGGGTTGAGAGGGTTACTTCAGTTGGCAGACCATCGTGCCAGTGCCCAAGAAGAAAGAGAATACACTGCGGTGTTGAGGGAATTTTCCTATATTTTTCCATTTTCACAAAAACGTGGTATACAGAAATTGGTTGAATGTGAATACGATAAAGACATGCTTCTTGTACGAGCACCAACTGGAGCTGGTAAAACCGATGCGGCTTTATTGTGGGCTTCAAAACAAATTGGTGCATGCAAAGCAGACCGATTGGTCATTGCTATGCCTACTCGTTTTACGGCGAACGCTCTTGCTATCAATGTATCAGAATCATTGTCGGGTACAGGTATATATCATTCAAGCGCATGGTTCTCCAAATATCAGGAAATTAAAGATGAAATAGTTTCAAGTGAAGAAGCTTTATCGGAACATAAAATGGCAAGGCTATTAGTAGCACCTGTAACCGTGACCACAATAGACCATCTTTTAATGTCATTGACGCAGACACGTGAAGACCATCATCTAATCAATTTCAATTTGGCCAACTCTTGCGTTGTGATTGATGAAGCCGATTTTTATGACGACTTCACTTTGGCTAATATCCAATTCTTTCTTAGGGTTTTGAAAATTTGGAATGTGCCAGTATTGGTTATGAGTGCGTCTATTCCTGATTCTGCTCTGTCCTTCTATAAGGAAACTGGATATAATGTCGAATCCATTCTCGAGGATGATACCATTGACAAATCTATTGAAAAGTTCGAAATCAAACAGATTATCCCTTATGATGAAATAGATGAGTTGGATACCTTATTGCGAGAATGCTTTAGACGTGGTAATGCTATCATTTACATGAATACTGTTGACAAGGCTATTGATGTATACAATTTTGCCAAGCGCATAAAGGAGGAAGAGCAAACAGATGTTCCTATTTTCCTGTATCATAGTAGATTTACTGAACCAGACAAAGCGGCAAAAGAAACACAACTTATAAACGCTTTGGGCAAAGAGGCATGGAAAAATGGTACTGCAACGGGTATTGCTATCCTTACCCAAATCGGTGAAATCAGTATCAACATAAGTGCAGACTATATGATTTCTGATTTATGTCCTATAGACCGTTTGATGCAACGCGTGGGAAGATTATGCCGTTTTGACAACCGCAAAGGAGAGCTTCATGTTATTATACCACAGAAACAAGGTGCTTTGTACCCTGCGCCATACGGATGTTTTTGTAATAAGACTTGGACAGCATCTATAACTTTGTCAAAGACTTTGAAATATTTACATAATGGCTCATATACAGAAGACGATTTACTCAAGGCTCTTAATTCAGTATATGATACCGGCATATTAATTTCAGATAAGGCAAAAACAAATGCCAAAATACTACAAGATATGTTTACGTGTAATTGGCTAATTAATCCAAAAGAAAATAGTAATGAAGATGAAAACGATACCAACCTTTGGAAGAGCCGTGATATAGGTCCTCAGGATATAGTGTTTACCCAAAGTCCTGATAGTAGTATATTTACTCATTATTCAGATTTTATGAATTATAGACTTCAAAACTCATTGGCTATTCCATTGTATCTTTTTGGTAAATTACAAAACAAAGTAGATATAAAGACAATATATATCGCTAATGATATGAGAAAGATATATGTTCTTCGAGAAGGATTTTATAATAAAGAAATTGGATTAAAACTTTCGGAAAATATAGAAGATAAATTCTTATGACTATAACAGGTACTTATTTTCCATCTGAAAAATGAAATAGTAGATGATTTAATCTTATGAACGACCAAAACAACATGATCATCTACAGGACAATGGATGGCAAAGCCTCCGTTGCTCTGTACGCCAAAGACGGAAAGATTTGGCTGAGCCAGCAACAGATAGCTGAACTTTTTGGGACCTCCAAGCCGAATATAAGCATGCATATAACCAACATTTTGAAAGACAAAGAGTTGGATATGAATTCAGTTGTTAAGGATTACTTAACAACTGCTGCTGACGGCAAGCAATACAATGTGGTTTTCTATTCGCTGGAAATGATTCTTGCCATAGGTTATCGGGTGCGTGGTGTACGTGGTGTTCAGTTCCGTCAGTGGGCAACCAGACATCTGTCGGAGTATCTGGTGAAAGGATTTACAATGGACGATGAGCGGCTGAAGAATCCGGATGGGAGGCCAGATTATTTTGACGAGTTGCTGGCTCGCATACGTGATATCCGTGCTTCGGAAAAGCGGTTCTATCAGAAATTGCGTGACTTGTTCAAGTTGAGTAGTGATTATGAGGTGCGTGAGAAAGCTACGCAAATGTTTTTTGCGGAAACGCAGAACAAGTTGCTTTATGCTGTCACTCATTGTACGGCTGCGGAACTGATCACAATGCGGGCAGACGCGGACAAACCGAACATGGGGCTGACTACGTGGAAGGGAAACATCGTGCGTAAACAGGATATCATCATAGCCAAGAATTATCTGAATGAGGACGAAATGGATACATTGAACCGCCTGACAACGATTTTTTTGGAAACTGCGGAACTGCGTGTGAAAGAACGTAAGGACCTTACACTTGATTATTGGCGGCAAAACGTAGATGCGTTGATAGCTTTTCAAGGGAAAGATGTGCTGGCGGGAAACGGAACAGTATCTAATCATGACATGGAAGTACAGGTGAAAGAAGTGTATGCAGAGTTTGATGCCAAACGGAAACATGCAGATGCGCTTGCTGCTGACGAAGAGGATCTGCGGTTATTAGACGACTTGGAGAGACAAGTGAAGAAGAAAAAGAAACCTTAAAATGTTGAATGTTATGACTATAACGGGGACGCACTTTAATTATTATCAAATATGCCGGCGGAAACTGTGGCTGTTCGGAAACGGTATCAATATGGAGCATACATCTGATTTGGTGTATGAAGGAAAGTTGGTGCATGAGGATTCTTATCCACAGCGTTCAGCAAAATATGAGGAGGTGGAGATAGAGGGGATAAAGGTGGATTACTATGATACAAAAAATCGGGTGATTCATGAAGTGAAGAAATCGAATAAAGTGGAGAAGGCTCATGAGTGGCAGCTGAAGTATTATATTTATGTTTTCGAGCGTAACGGCATAGAGGGAGTGACGGGTATATTGGAATATCCTCTGCTTAGGAAAACATCAGAAGTCATTTTGTCGGATGTCGACCGTGAGGAAATAGAGCGTATGAGAAATGATATTGAAGTGGTTCTGTCTTCGGAAGAATGTCCGGAAGCATGTGTGCGCAAGGGGATTTGCCGTAATTGCAGTTATTATGATTTTTGTTTTAGTGGGGAGGAAGAAGAATGAAAAAGACTTATTATTTGTTTAATCCGGGCGAAATGGAACGCAAGGACAACACATTGAAGTTCACGGCATATACTGAGGATGGGCATGTGGCACAAACACGCTATCTTCCGGTGGAGGATATCGGTGAGTTTTATGTATTTGGTTCGTTGTGTGCCAACAGTGCTTTGTATAACTTCTTGGGACAGAAAGATATTGCCGTTCATTTTTTTGATTATTATGAGAACTATACCGGTTCGTTTATGCCACGTGACTCTTTGCTGTCGGGACGCATGTTGCTGGCACAGACTTCGGCCTACCAGAACAAGAAACTGCGGGTAGCGATTGCTCAGAAATTCATAGAAGGTGCCGTGCATAATATGCTGAAAAACCTGCAATATTACAACAGGCGCGGCAAGGACCTGGATGATTTGATGGAAGCCATGAGAAACTTGGGCAGTCAGATTCCTTCTACATTGTCTGTAGAGGAACTGATGGGTATAGAAGGTATGATTAGGCAGAAGTATTACGATGGCTTTAACCTGATATTGAATGACTTCGAGATGGGAAACCGCACTAAGCAACCTCCACAGAATGAGGTGAATGCCTTGATTTCGTTTGGCAATATGATGTGTTATACCATGTGCCTGCGCGCCATACATCAGACACAGTTGAACCCTACCATCAGTTATCTGCATACTCCAGGAGAGCGGCGTTATTCTTTGGCATTGGATATAGCGGAGATTTTCAAACCGATTATTGTAGACAGGGTAATATTTAAGGTTCTGAATAAAAAAGAGATTCAGGCAAAGCATTTTGACAAGAACCTGAACCGTTGTGTGCTGAACAATGCCGGGAAGAAGATTTTTATGAAGGCCATTGAAGACAGGGTGACAGAGACTTTTCAGCATCGTCGCCTGAACCGCAATGTGAGCTATCGACATCTGATAAAATTAGAATGCTATAAATTGGCGAAACATTTATTGAGATTGGAAGAATATAAACCCTTTAAAATGTATTGGTGATGTATGTTATATTGGTATATGATTTTGGCGAGAAACGGGTGGCCAAGATGCTGAAGTTATGTCGTAAATATTTATGTTGGGTGCAAAACTCTGTATTTGAAGGTGAAATATCGGCAGTGCGGTTGAAGGAGTTGTTGATATGTGCGGAGCAATTTATGAAGAAAGACGAAGACAGCATTATTTTGTTTAAAGGGCGTGATAAAAGTTGGATGGAAAAGGAAATTGTGGGCAAGGAAAGATGTGGCACAGATGTCTTTCTGTAGTTGTCGGTGTGGCTTGTAAATGTTTACAGGATATGCCTGATGTGGAAACTCGTTCTTTGACATGTTGAAAATCAGATAGATAGAGAGTTGTCGAACCTTTAGCAAAAAAATATTTTTAAAGGTCGACAACTTTTTGGATATTTTTTCGTACCTTTGCAGAAACTAAGTTGCTGATTTGTAATAGATACATATATTATAAATGCAGACTTTTAATTGTACCTAAATGGAATTGAAACGTCTGTGTCCGTTACATCGTGCCCCATGTTATTGGGCCTTTTAATTGTACCTAAATGGAATTGAAACATATGAAGCGCAAGTTCGGTTTGTCAAAACTTACGTTCCTTTTAATTGTACCTAAATGGAATTGAAACATGGTTCTTTACCTTATTTTACTGATAAAGACCTCTTTTAATTGTACCTAAATGGAATTGAAACTCAGTAACAGCTCCAGCAGTCAAAGAGGCAGCATACTTTTAATTGTACCTAAATGGAATTGAAACAGGTTGGCGAAATTCTTCCTGTACAATGGAAGTTTGTTCTTTTAATTGTACCTAAATGGAATTGAAACTAAATCATATTGTTGTTTAAACTGTTCATTAATATAACTTTTAATTGTACCTAAATGGAATTGAAACTGAATAACAGCAAACATCCGACGATGAAGCCGCATATACTTTTAATTGTACCTAAATGGAATTGAAACATGAACGTATTGCTCGAGAAAACAATCAATGGCAGCCTTTTAATTGTACCTAAATGGAATTGAAACGAATGTGGTATTGACAATTCTTGTTTGTTTCACTTCTTTTAATTGTACCTAAATGGAATTGAAACATGAGCTTTCATCTGAGACTTGTAATCAAAGCCAGCTTTTAATTGTACCTAAATGGAATTGAAACGCATTAATTTAAAATCCATTTCATAAGAAAGAAAACTTTTAATTGTACCTAAATGGAATTGAAACTAAGATGGTTGCATTGTCGTGAATGCTCCCTTATCACTTTTAATTGTACCTAAATGGAATTGAAACCTCGGAGACGGCTTCGCGGAACTTTGAGCAGGGAATCTTTTAATTGTACCTAAATGGAATTGAAACGTCATAGCAAGATAAGGATTTAAACCTGCTTCACGAAACTTTTAATTGTACCTAAATGGAATTGAAACATACGAAGTATCACCTTGAGAAAGTGCCTTCTTAGCACTTTTAATTGTACCTAAATGGAATTGAAACATCACAGGACCAGCAATAGCAGCATCACCAAACTGCTTTTAATTGTACCTAAATGGAATTGAAACTGGGACATAGTTGCCCTTCACTTGATAGCGTGCACTTTTAATTGTACCTAAATGGAATTGAAACTCGGGAACGATGATACCAAGATCGAGGTTCTGTAACTTTTAATTGTACCTAAATGGAATTGAAACCGACATGATTACAGCATACCCGTCCCCTCCCGACCTTTTAATTGTACCTAAATGGAATTGAAACATTCAAGGGCACATCTTATCTAAAATGGGTGAAAAACTTTTAATTGTACCTAAATGGAATTGAAACTATGTCTGTGGAATAATCTTCATGAAGTCACAGTTTCTTTTAATTGTACCTAAATGGAATTGAAACGCATCACTCCGCGCATCTTGCTGCTGCCGCACTGCAGCTTTTAATTGTACCTAAATGGAATTGAAACTGATTATTACGCTACTGTTATTGTCAGCGGAGTCTCCTTTTAATTGTACCTAAATGGAATTGAAACTACCATGAGAAGTCCGCAAGCTCCTCCTGTGTGTCTTTTAATTGTACCTAAATGGAATTGAAACATGATGTGAATTTCTATCAAGACATCAAAATCCGCCTTTTAATTGTACCTAAATGGAATTGAAACCCGATTTCAAATACTATTGTCTTTTCTTGCCCTGCGGACTTTTAATTGTACCTAAATGGAATTGAAACTCGAGTGGGACGCGGCAAACAACGCGTTCAAGTTCCTTTTAATTGTACCTAAATGGAATTGAAACAGAGTGACGGAAACATCTGTCTGCAAACATCCATACTTTTAATTGTACCTAAATGGAATTGAAACGTGACAGCCACGACATTACCACCGTAAACAAAATCTTTTAATTGTACCTAAATGGAATTGAAACAAAGTCGTTGTAAGTAAAGGAGGTTTGACTGAAAACTTTTAATTGTACCTAAATGGAATTGAAACGGCAATACGAGGCAATGCTTGACCATGTGCGTAAAGGCACTTTTAATTGTACCTAAATGGAATTGAAACTTATGACACGTGAACTGGGTCGCTACTCCATCAATGCTTTTAATTGTACCTAAATGGAATTGAAACCCATTGCGTCCAGCTGCCGCTTCATCATTGCCGCCTCTTTTAATTGTACCTAAATGGAATTGAAACACGAAAACTATGGCATAAAGCTGCCAAACGCAACTCTTTTAATTGTACCTAAATGGAATTGAAACATGTGTGCTCCCGACCCTTACGCAGGGTATTGTGCCTTTTAATTGTACCTAAATGGAATTGAAACGTTGATATATCCTTGCTGCCATCGCAATGGAATAGCCTTTTAATTGTACCTAAATGGAATTGAAACCTTATCACCTGGTTCCAGTTCACTTGAATGACTCCCTTTTAATTGTACCTAAATGGAATTGAAACAAGCCGAAGCGCGTGTAACCGATGAAATGCAACAGCTTTTAATTGTACCTAAATGGAATTGAAACACAGAAAAGGGTGGGTTCATAACGATGTAGTCAACCTTTTAATTGTACCTAAATGGAATTGAAACTGCGCGTGTTCAGCATGATAATATCCCAGCTGCTCCTTTTAATTGTACCTAAATGGATTTGAAACAGGTGTGCCCTGAGCGGCTCCAGCACGTGCGTGCCTTTTAATTGTACCAAAATGGATTTGAAACTCCGGCAGGACGCACGTTAGACGCTCAGCATCAACGCTTTTAATTGTATTTGAATGGAATAGAAATGGCGCTGATTGTATTGTATTTGTGAAAAACTATATTCTATGTTTATTTGAAGAATGGTGTCTTTAGTTCATGATTCATGGTTGAGCCAGTAAAAGGTTGCTGAACTTTTGGATCCTCCAAGCTAAATATCAAAATGTATATAGACAATGTCTTGAATTTTAAAGAATTGAATGTGAATTCAGTTGTTAAGTAATCCTTAACAACTGCAGCGAATGGAACGCAATATAATGTCAATGGATGGATTGTGGCAAAATTACAAATAAAAAATGAAAATGCAAATTTAAAGGGAGAAAAATATATTTCTCCCTTTGAATTTTATGGTTATTTATTCCCCTCCGCCGATTTCCGCCAGCAGATATTTCTGCCCGGTTTTTGTGCGCTTTTTCTCGAAGTCAAACTGGTGGCTGCTGAGGATATGCCCCAATTTTTCGGAAGAGATGTTTCTCAGTGCCTTTTTGCCGAAATGCTTTTCTATGCATTCGGTTATTTCCGCCACGCTCCACCAGCTGCCTTCTTGTTCTGAGAGCGGTTTGGTGAAAATGCGGTCGATGATGGCATCGAGCGAGGCAGTTGTGCTGAAACGCTTGTTGTCCTCGATGAGCTGGAGAGTCTCCTCGTCGGTGAGCCAGTAACGCTCCTTTTTCTCCATCACCAGGTGCTTCAGCTGGGCAAAGAGCTGACGGTGCTCAATATTGTCGGTGAAGTCGATGGTGCCCGTCACCTCGGCGCAGATGAAGCGGCGCGCTCCCGAAGGGTCGGTGAGCGGCTGCAGCGCGTTGGTGGTAGCGATGAACGAGGCGTAGCGGCGGTATTGCTTGTATGCCTTGCCGTAGGGTGGGCGGAACTTCAGGTCGGCTGTTGACAGCAGATATTTCAACACTATCTGCTGACGGGCAGTGGTCTTGTCAAACTCATCGATGTTGATGAGCGCAAACGATGTCAGTCCGAGGTTCAGGTCGTTCTCGTTCTTGAAGTTTATGCGGTCGTTGTAGTAGTCGCGCAGCTCCGGCGGCAACAGAATGCGGCAGAAGCTCGACTTACCGCAGCCCTGTCTGCCTATTAATAAAGGTGTGAGGGCATTGCCCGTGAGACCGGCGCGCCCCATCCAGTGGGCGGTCATTGCGAGCAGCCATGTGCGGAAGTACTTATGCCAGTGAGGATTGTCGCACGGCACTCTGGCGGCAAGCGCCTCTATGCGGTCACGCCCGTCCCAGCGCGGCAGATGGTCGAGCCAATTGTTTACTGGGTCGAAGCTCTTAATACGCGGCGAGTTGATGAAGCGCGCAATGTCCTTGTCCCACGATTTCAGCCCAAGCTCCTTGGCACGCATGGTCATCTCGTTGCGCACCACCTCGTCGAGGTCGTGAAACTCCATGTCCTCGCTGGTCTTGTCGCGATACTGCGCCACGCCTGTCATCACGTTCAGCCGCATCTCGTAGTTAGCCTCCAGAAACATGTCGGTCTTCATCATCAGCAGCGTGTCCTCGGGCACGCTTTTCAGCGGCTTTATGCCCCGGCGCTCGTAGTATTTCGCCATGTTCTCCACCGTGTACACGTTGTCTACGGTCTTTTCCGCCAGCAGACGGTCGCCGTTGAGCAGCGGATGACTCATAATGAGCGACAGCGCCTGAGCCTGCGGTATTCCCTCCTCCAGACACTTGCCGGCTATCTGCATCAGCATCTGCGCCACACGGTCTTCGTCGGGCAGTTCAAAATATTTGCCGAGCACGGAGTCGAGAATGAACTGAAAGTTAAGGTGATAGGTGCGGTTGAGCGTGCGTCCCGGCATTAGCCGGTTTTGCAGCTGCTCATTTCCCGATGTCGCCGCAGCCCTTTTGCCGGTGTCGGCATCACGCTTTGCGTCAGAGTATAGCGGCGTGGCATCGGCATGAAATTTTATGTCGGGGTCGGCACTGAGATATACCGCGCGGTCAACCTCCGGCACCACCATGTCGAGCGTTATGCCAAGCTGGTCGCTGTACACGCGGCGCGCCTTCTGATACAGGTTTCGGTGAAACTGCTGAATCGCAGCGTCTTCGCTGGGCAGACTGCTGCCGCTACCGTCGGGGAACAGCTTGCCGCGCACCACAATCACCACGGAGCGCCCCGACACACCCACATACGCCATCGTGGTGTAGGGCAGGCGTGCTGCCTCGTTGCGCAGGGCTATGGCTGTGTCGTAGTCGGCAAGATTGCCTGCCTCCAAAGTCACCAGCCCGTTGTATTCCAACAGTTTTCGTTCCCCGTTTGTGTTTTTCATGTCGGCGGCGAAGCACACCCTCGGCACCTTCTCATTCAACTTGAAATCGGTTTCAATACTTCCGTCGTCCATGCGGCGGCTGAACATGTACACCTCGCGCAGCTGGCAGACGGCAGACGAGTAAACACAGTCCCTTACAGACTTTACTACATCCTGTAACTCTGTACGCACGATGGTACACTGCTTGTTTTTTTGCTTGAAAAGTGATACTTTCATGGTTTAATTTTTTAAAGTTAATAATTAATGTGTTGATAATTTGTCTTATCTTCACCTATTTGTCTGCAAAGATAATAAAAAAATCACAAAACACCAAATTTTTTCGCAGAAAAATGCAAAATAAACATACACACATACACCCTTTGGGTGTAAACCGCTGAAAAACAATGAATAAACGGGTGTATGTTGGGTGTATGTTTTAAGGGGGTACATACACCACTTAACTTTCTAATTGAAAGCGAGTTATCTGCAATTGGTGTATGTGTGTATGTTTGTTTGCGAAATTTTTTTTAGAAAAAGTGCGAAAATGGTAAAAAACGCGGACACTTACACCATTTTTCATGCTTTTCGCCATAAACATGCGATATATTTTTCTAAACGTTGAGAACAGAATCGCGAATCAATCGTTTAGAGTCACGAATCGCCGATTTAGAATCGTGAATCAATCCTGTAACAGGCTTTTCGGACAGCCCAAAATAGAGGGCATGCCTGCACGGCACACCCTCTATCAACTAAATTTAAAAAACTCACATTGTATATTGAAGCAATATACGTGATTAAATAACCATGATTCCGCTTGATAAGCGAGTAGTCAAGAAGAAATCAAGACTGATTATTTTGCCCAGCCACGCACCTGGTGCATCTGGTCGTTGACCTCGATAACAGTCTGTGGGATTGGCCAGTACTCGTTCTTGCCTTCTGTGAACGAAAGTGTGATGCCAGCCTCTTTATAAGGATGTCTTACCTCATAATAAAGCTTATGAGGCTTTGTGCCGCCTGATGTCCAGTACTCGTCCCACTGATAAGGCACGTTGTCAAGAACCTTGTCCCAGCACTGCTTGGCAATACCCCAGCGCACGATATCGAACCAACGGCAGCCCTCGAACCAAAGCTCGTACTGCTTCTCATCCTGAATAGTCTGGAGATCTACAGAAGAAGAGACGGTCTTTGAACCGGCACGCTGCTGAATCTTGTTGACATACTTAAGAGCCTCACCTGTGTTTCCTGATGCGAGACATGCCTCAGCATAGAGGAGATAAGCCTCACCGAGACGCGCAAGGCAGAGGTTTGTATTGTTACAGTTGTCACCAGCCACCTTGTTGGGATCGCAATCATTAGGGTGCATCATCATCTTCACCTCCATCACGTCAGAGCGGGAGAATGAACCGGCATCCTTTCTGATACCACGTTCAGGATCAAATTCCTTCTCCGCACGTGTCTTGAGAGTACCGCCTGCCTCTACGTCGTTCTTCCATGGGCAGAGAGTGGCGTCATAGAAGAACTCGTCGGATGTGAGGAAAGTAGCCTTACGGCGATATGAGTCACCGTCGTTGGCAAGCATCTTGTGGGCAAACTCGTGGTTGATGGAGCCGCCACCCCAGCCGCCTGTTGAACAAATCTGAGGGTTCATACCACCACCTACGATATCATCACCACGCCAGTTGAGAACGTTGGCAACCATCCAGCGGCCGCGCTTGTTACCGTATGCCCAGCCTGCACCAGTTGAAGCCGCAGAGTTGGCAGCAAAGTTGATTTCGAAAATCTTCTCCTCACAGCCGTCACCCTCTACATGAAAGAGGTCGCGGAAACGGTCACCGGGAACAAGAGCGTAATTTGAAGACTCAACGAGTGGCTTAAGCAGGCTTGCAGCCTTTGCGTTGTCGCCTGCGAAGAGAGCTGACTTACCGGCAACGAACTGTGCGAAGCCCTTTGTTGCATACCATGCACCTTCCTTGTCGCTTTGGCCATTACGCTCAGGGATGTCGCTCATTGCTTCCTCACACTCCTTTATACAGAAGTCGAAGATTGCCTTCTGTGACTCAGCATTAGTTGGTTTGTCATCAACAATGAGGTGATCAACGATAGGCGGCTGATAGTAAACCTGTGCGGCAAGCATGTGAGCCCATGCACGCATTACTCTTGCCTGCGCAACTGCTTCCTTCTTAACCTGTGTGTCAGCCTTGTCCTCACCGAAGTAGTTGATAACGAGGTTAGCAGAGTATATTGCCTTGTAGATATGGTTGTAAAGAGCACTTACTGGACCGAAGCTTGTATCGTAGCGGAACTCACCGCACTCACGGAAGCCTGAGTGGTCGGCAATATCGCCACCTGCGGGGAACACATCGTCAGAAGCGTAGTTAAGCCCCATGATGTATGCATTCCAGATACCTTCATTACCACTTATCTCTTCAGCGTATGTTGCATACATGGCAGTAACTGCAGACTTAGCATCAGCATCTGTTTTATAGAAGTTTTCGGTACTGCTTGTTGCTTTCTGCTCGATTTCAAGCAAATCCTCTGAGCAAGATGTGAACGTCATTCCTGCTGAAAGTAAAGCAACAGAAAATATTATTTTTTTCATATAACTTTTTCTTTTTAATAATTAGGAATTATGATACATTAGAATGTGACGCTCACACCGAGGACGAGCTTCTTCATTGTTGGATAAACACCCTTGTCAAGACCAGGACAGTTGTATTCCTGAGTACATGTCTCAGGATCAAGACCCGGATACTTTGTGAAGCAGAAGAAATCGTCAAGAGAGACATAAGCACGTACATTCTCTATGAAAGCCTTCTTTGTTAAGCTCTGCGGCAATGTGTAGCCGAGCTGTATCTGCTTGATCTTGAAGAAAGCTCCGCTGTATACCATTGCTGATGAGCTGTAGAACTTAAGGTCACCGTAAACACTCTTTGCCTCTGGGAACTTGCCAGACTTGAAGTCGTCATAAACACCCTTGGCGACGTTGTTGTAACCAGTACGATAGAGACCGTAGTAAACATCGTTGCCAGCCTGACCTGTGCCGAATACAGTGAGGTCGAAGCCCTTATACTCAGCATTGAGAGTGATACCGTATGTTACGTCAGGAATACCTGAACCGATGTTTGTCATATCACCTTCCTGCGGGTCGTTTGTGAGAGAGCCGTCAGCTGCACGGTACAATGCTGTGCCATCATCTGCACGGCCTGCGTAGTCATAACCGCGCATGTACCATATTGGCTCACCCTCCTCGAAGTAGCAGCGGATAGCACCGGGGCTTGCACCCTCGACCGTAGCACCTGCAATACGCTCGATAGACGGGTCAAGATATGTACACTTGTTGCTGAGGAACGAAACGTTGCCGGCAATGCCATACTTGAAGTCACCGATATGATCCCTCCATGAGAGCTCAACCTCAAGACCGTTGTTCTTTACCTTACCAGCGTTCTTTGTGATTGAGGAAACGCCTGACTCAGGCATGGCAGGAGCACTTACGAGAAGGTCCTTGGTTGTCTTTGTGTACCAGTCAATACCAAGAGCGAGACGGTCGTTGAGGAAGCGCATGTCAAGACCGAGGTCAATCTGCTCAGATGTCTCCCATGTAAGGTTCGGGTTAGCGATGCCGTTAGGCATAGAGCCGTATGTAGCTGTGTTGTCAGCGCCATACTGATACCACTGGCCGTTGGTTGCGATACCTGCTGTGTATGAGTAGTTGCTAAGCACGTTTACATTACCGTTCTGACCCCAAGAAGCACGAATCTTACCGAATGAGATTATGCTTGAATCAATGTTGTTCTTGAAGAACGACTCGTTTGAGAATGTCCAGCCTGCAGATGCAGAGAAGAATTTACCCCAACGGTTGTATGAAGGAAGTTTCTCAGAGGAGAAAGCATCAGCACGGAAGTTACCCTGGAAGCTATAACGGTTGTCGTAGCTGTAGGTGATACGGCCGAAGTAAGAGATTGCGCTGCTCTCACCTTTAATACCATTAAGTGTCTTCGTTGTATTTGAGTTACCGTTTACACAATCGAGGAAACGGAAGTTGGGATCGTAAGCAGTAAGGATATCAGGACCGTTTGCTGCACCTTTGACATACTTTGACTGATAATGACGGTATGACATACCTGCCATGGCACCTACATCATGTTTGCCGAAGCTCTGTGCATAGTTAACGAAGTTCTCCCACTGATACCAGATAGAGTTGCTGCTCTGAGCAGAGATTGAGTAGTTGTCCCCCTTTGTCTGACTATTGAGGTAATAAGGAGTGGCATAGTCCTCGTTGTTGGTGAATGAGAGACGGTAGCCGAGACGGGAAGTGTATGTGATATACTTAACAGGTGTGAAGTTAAGGTATGCTGTACCGTTTATGTTCACACCGTCATTGGTTGCCTCTGAACGGTCACGCTGTGAGAATGGGTTTGCACCAGCGAGACGCTGATTGAAGTATGATGTTGCATAGTAACCGTTTGCGTCGCCAAAGAGAGCGTAGCTTGAGTCGCCTGCCATCGCTTTGTCATAATAAGAAGCATATTCGCCGAGCATCTGCGAGCGGTCTGTCCAATAGAGCGGAGTGAGAGGGTCGATGAGAAGAAGCATCTCGAATGAAGAGCCATAGCCGTTCTCAGAGATACTGCGTGTCTCCCACCTCTCGATAGAGTTGTTTGTACCAACTTTCAACCAGTCCTTTACCTTATAGTCTGCATTGATCTGAGCGCTGATACGTGTGTACTTGTCCTTGTCGCCCTTTACGATACCGTCCTGGTTAACATAGCTGCCGCTTACGAAGTATGAGCCACGGTCGTTGGCACCCTCGAAAGTGATGGTATGCTGCTGTGACCATGAGTTCTCGAAGTACTCATCCAGCCAGTCTGTATTTGTGTTAGGATTCCAGCCGTACTGCTCCTTGTACTGGTTCATGTCGGCATTAACCTGGTCGGCACCAATCTGCATGCCCATCCAGTCCTTGAACTCAGAAGCGTTGAGAAGCTTGCCTACATGACCAAGTCCCTGATTTGTGAATTTGGCAGTGTAGTTGATGCTGCCCTTACCCTTTTTACCCGACTTTGTTGTAATGAGAACAACACCGTTACCTGCCTCAGCACCGTAGATGGCTGCTGATGCGGCATCCTTCAGAACCTCCATTGACTCAATCATTGAAGGGTCGAGATACTGGATGCTTGATACCTGAAGACCATCGACGATGAGCAATGGACCGATGTTACTTGAGTTGGATGAGTAACCGCGGACACGGATGGAAGCACCAGAACCAGGTTTACCGGATGAGTTCAGAACCTGTACACCCGCTGCCTTACCCTGAAGTGCGGAAGCAGCATCAGTTGTAGAAAGTCCCTTGATGTCATCGCCCTTTACCGATGCGACAGAACCAGTGAGGTCGGACTTCTTCTGGATACCGTAACCGATAACAACGACATCGTTGAGGGTTGTGTTTTCAGGTTTCAGAACAATGGTCAGGTTCTTTTGCCCCCCCACATTCACGTTCTGTGTCTCATATCCTAAATAAGATACAGATAATTGCGCATTGGGGTTTGTACTTACTTGAAAATGTCCGTCCAAGTCGGTCACAGTAGCAACTTTGGTACCGACTACTCTTACGGTAGCACCAATGACTGGGTCGCCATTTTCATCATTCACTAATCCTTTTACTATGTTCTGAGCCGAAATTCCCAGTGGGAACAAACAGAACAGGAAAAGCATCATCACTAACGGCTTTTTGGTTAATTTAAAATTCATCATAGTGTGAATTGGTTTAAAAAATTAGGTAAAAATCTGCGGCAAAGGTACGGTTTTTAAAGAAAATGTTCTTTGTCTCATGTAACAAATACGTTTGATTTTAAAAAATATAGTAAAAAAACGTGTATTTTTCACTACTTTTTTATGCAAAATGGTATTTTCATGTGTTTTTTATTAATTTTTTATTAAAAAATATGCAAATGTCCGTTTTTTGCAAATAAGATAAAAAGTTTTTAAGGGGTGGGGGATTTAAGCGGTGCTGAAACTGAAAAAATGTATTATCCGCATTCGCAAAAAAAGGTGACCCCGATGGGATTCAAACCCATGACCTTCAGAACCGGAATCTGACGCTCTATTCAGCTAAGCTACAGGGCCGACAGCAATATTTTTGCAAATGCTGATGCAAAGGTACAACTTTTTTCTGAATTATCACAATGTTTGGATAGAAAAATTTGGAAAAACAGATAAAAAGCACTAACTTTGCAAGCAAATAGTAAAACATAAAAGGAACATAACAATGAATAAAGCTATTATTACTGTGGTGGGCAAGGACACCGTGGGCATTATCGCAAAAGTTTGCACTTACCTGGCAGAGAACAAAATAAACATTCTCGACATATCGCAGACTATTGTGCAGGGGTATTTCAACATGATGATGATTGTTGACATGAGCAAGGTTGACAGCACTTTCGAGACCGTCAGCGGCAGTCTGATGAAGATTGGCGAGGGCATGGGCGTGGAGATAAAATGCCAGCGCACTGAGATTTTCGACAAGATGCACCGCATCTGAGCATACACCTTATTATATATATAGGAGATATGATAAATATTGCTGAGGTCAGAGAGACCAACATGATGATAGAGCAGGAGAACCTCGACGTGCGCACAATCACGATGGGCATCAACCTGCTGGGCTGCGCTGACAGCAGTCTGGAAAAGACATGCAACAACATTTTTGACAAGATAACATCGCTGGCGGGAAACCTTGTGAAGACAGGCGAGGACATTTCGCGCGAGTTTGGCATTCCCATTGTGAACAAGCGAGTGAGCATCACCCCCATCTCGTTGGTGGGAAGCGCCTGCTGCAAGACTCCCGACGACTATGTGGAGATAGCGCGCACGCTCGACCGTGCCGCCAAAGCCATTGGCATAAACTTTCTGGGCGGCTACAGCGCCGTGGTGTCGAAGGGAATGACGCAGAGCGACGAGCTGCTTATACGCTCCATACCCAAGGCGCTGGCGCAGACCGACTTTATATGCTCGTCGGTGAATGTGGGCAGCACAAAGACCGGCATAAATATGGATGCCGTGAGACTGATGGGAGAGATTGTGCGCGAGACAGCCATAGAGACAAAGGAGCGCGACTCGATAGGCTGCGCCAAGCTGGTGGTGCTGTGCAACGCGCCTGACGACAATCCGTTTATGGCTGGTGCTTTCCATGGAGTGACTGAGGCTGATGCCATAATCAACGTTGGCGTGAGCGGTCCCGGAGTGGTGAAACACGTGTTGCAGAACATCCACGGCGAGAGTTTCGAGGTGCTTTGCGAGACCATCAAGAAGACTGCGTTTAAGATTACCCGCGTGGGGCAGCTGGTGGCTCAGGAGGCTTCGGCAAGGCTCGGAGTGCCGTTTGGCATCATCGACCTGTCGCTGGCACCTACGCCAGCCATCGGCGACTCGGTGGCAGACATTCTGTGCGAAATAGGACTGGAGCACGCCGGAGCGCCGGGAACAACTGCCGCTCTGGCTTTGCTCAACGACCAGGTGAAAAAAGGCGGTGTGATGGCATCGTCATACGTGGGCGGGCTGAGCGGAGCGTTCATTCCCGTGAGCGAGGACCAGGGAATGATAAATGCCGTGGAGGCAGGAGCGCTGACAATAGAGAAGCTTGAGGCAATGACCTGCGTATGCTCGGTGGGGCTCGACATGATTGCCATCCCCGGCGACACACCATGCACCACAATAGCCGGCATCATTGCCGATGAGAGCGCAATAGGAATGATAAACCAGAAGACCACGGCTGTGCGCATCATACCAGTGATAGGCAAGGGCGTGGGCGACAGGGTGGAGTTTGGAGGTTTGCTGGGCTATGCGCCGATAATGCCGGTAAACAAGTTCAGCTGCGCCGATTTCGTTAACCGCAAGGGAAGAATCCCCGCACCTATACATTCGTTTAAGAATTAGGAAAAACTGATGATATGCTGAAAAAGATTTCTATTTTGAGTTTGCTGTTGTCGGCAGCAGCCGGAGCAATGGCATGCACAAACCTGATTGTGGGCAAGAAGGCGAGTGCGGACGGAAGTGTGATGTGTACATATTCGTGCGACGACTATGGAATGTTCATCAAGCTGCAGACTTACCCTGCGGGCAAGCATGCCAAGGGTGAGATGCGCAAGATTTACAACTGGGAGAACGGCAAGTATATGGGTGAGATTCCCGAGGCTGCTGAGACCTATAACGTGGTGGGCAACATCAACGAGTATCAGGTGACGATAGGCGAGACAACCTTCGGAGGACGTGAGGAGATGTGCGACACCACGGGATTGCTGGACTACGGCTCGATGATAGCCCTGGCGCTGCAGCGCTCGAAGACGGCAAGAGAGGCGATAGGGGTGCTCACCACCCTGGCAGAGACCTACGGATATAACAGTGAGGGCGAGACCTTCACCATCTGCGACCCCAACGAGGCGTGGATAATGGACATGATGGGATGCGGTCCCGGCAGCAAGCAGTGTGTGTGGGTGGCGCTCCGTGTGCCAGACGACTGCATCTGCGCCCATGCCAACCAGAGCCGCATCACCACCTTCAACCAAAAGGACAAGAAGAACGTGATGTGCTCGAAGAATGTGGTGAGCTATGCCCGCAAGATGGGATGGTATAGCGGCAAGGATGCCGACTTCTCGTTCAACGCCGCATACGCTGCTCCCGACTTCTCGGGGCGCAGGGCGTGCGAGGCGCGCGTGTGGAGCTATTTCAACATGTATGGCGACGGCATGGACAAGTATGTTGACTATGCGGCTGGAGTTAGGAAGGATGCCGAGCCGATGCCGCTGTGGATTGTGCCTAACAAGAAACTGTCGGTGGCTGACGTTGAGCGTGCCATGCGCGACCACTACGAGGGAACACCGTTTGCCCTCGACGGCGACATGGGCGGCGGTATATGGGAGATGCCCTACCGTCCCACACCGCTTTTCTACAAGGATGGCGACAAGTCGTACTTCAACGAGCGTCCGATAAGCACTCAGCAGACGGGCTCGGTGTATGTTGCCCAGATGCGCTCATGGCTGCCCAATGAGATTGGCGGCATCCTGTGGTATGGCAACGATGACGGCAACATGGTGGCGTTCACGCCTGTTTACTGCTGTGTGGAGAAAGCTCCGCGCTGTTACGACACTCCGGGAGCCGACGGCACACACTTCTCAATGGACAATGCCTACTGGGTGTGCAACTGGGTGAGCAACATGGTGTATCCCCGTTACAGCCAGATGTTCGACGACCTGAAGTTTGTGCGCGACTCGCTCGACAACTCCTATTTCAAAAATCAGAAAGCCGTTGAGGACGAGGCTATGGCTCTCTATAAGGAGTCGCCAGCCAGGGCAAAGGCGTATCTCAGCAAATACTCGCATGACAGGGCAGAGGAGATGCTGGCAGCATGGCGCAACCTCGCCACCTATCTAATTGTGAAGCATAACGACATGACCGTGCGGCCTGAGACCAGCCGCGGAGTGTTCAAGATGACAAAGGAGGGACTGCCAGTGAGGGTTACCCGTCCCGGTTATCCAGAGAACTATAAGAAGAAACTGATAGAGACCAGCGGTGAAAAGTTCGCCGTGCCGGAGTGATATCAGTGGACTGCGTAAGCATAACCCTTCACTGTGACTTTTTCGTGTGTTTATTGCCGCTTTAAATGTTAAAAATGCCGTTTTTGTTTAATGTATTAAATAAAAACGGCATTTTTTTTGTAAGTTCATTAAATAATATGTACCTTTGCAGAAGAAAGGTATCACCTTAACAATTATAGCATACATAGCATACGCTATTGTAATTACCTTTATGGTGATTCAAGGCTTGCACTTTCTTTACCGTAAAAGATATTATAATACAATGGATAAACAGATATTGAAACAGATTCTTAGGGAGAATCAGCATGAAGTGGAGCGTTATGTGGTGGAGTCCCGTGAATATATGTTTGACGGTTTCCCATGCATGGTGCTCGTGGGTGTTCGCCGTGCAGGTAAATCATATATGCTCTATCACCTCATACAACAGATGCTTGCCAAAGGCAGGAAATGGGATGAGATGCTCTATCTGAATTTCGAGGATGAGCGCCTGGAAAATTTCGGGACTGAGGATTTCAACCGCTTGTTAGAGTGCCATCAAGAAATGTATGGCAAGCGTCCGATGCTTTTTCTTGATGAGATACAGAACATCGACGGGTGGCATAAGTTTGCCCGTAGGATGGCTGACAGTAAATATACAATATTTATTACCGGCTCAAATGCGAAGATGCTCTCGGGTGAGATGAACACCACCTTGGGCGGTCGTTTCATTATAGCTGAGATTTATCCTTACTCTTTCAAGGAATATCTCAGTGTACTGCGTGTATCTACAGAAGAATTAAATATATTGACAACCGAAGACCGAGCTGCCATTGTGCGCAATTTCTATGAGTATCTTCGCTGTGGCGGACTGCCGGCATCGGTATTGATGCCTGCCAAGCGTAACTACCTGAGCAGTGTATATCAGAAAATTTATATGGGCGATATCATCGCCCGCAATAAAATTACCAATGTGGCGGGTATCCGGGTGTTGGTGAGGAAGATGGCGGAAAGTGTGTGTCGTCCAATTTCCTACAACCGTATTAATAGCCTGCTGTCGAGCGTTGGTGGCAAACTTAGTCTTGCCACTACCGTAAAATATGTGGAATATTGTGAGGAGGCATGGCTGTTGCTGCGACTCAGAAACTATGTCTCAGCATTGGCGGACAAGGAAACAAACTGCAAATATTATTTTATTGACAATGGTATACTTGGATTGTTTCTTATTGATAAAGATGCAATGCTGTTGGAGAATCTTGTGGCGCTTCAGCTGTTCCGGATTTATGGTCATGATTTGGAGAATGAGCGCGTGTTCTTTTATCTCGACAATAACGAGGTGGACTTTTATGTTCCCGAGGAAGAGCTTGCCATTCAGGTGAGCTACTCTTTGCGTGATGAGGAAACCCGTAAACGCGAGTTGGAAGCATTGCAGAAACTTCCGAAACGTGTGCCTTGCAGCCAAAGGATGATTTTGACATTCGATGAGGAAGAGACTATTACTGATTCATATGGCGACATTGAGGTTATACCAGTTTGGAAATGGCTGTTGAAGTCATATTCAAGAAATCTCGTGTAAACTATCTTCTAAATTCACTCAAGGTGACGGCTGTGGCGATGGCGACATTAAGGCTTTCGGCATGGTCGTCACATTTTGTGAACGATGGAATGAGCAGCTTGCGGGTCACGAGTGCCCTCACGGGCTCGGATATTCCGTTGCCCTCGTTGCCCATCACTATTACGCCGTTGGCGGTGAGCTTCTGACTGTAGATGTTGCTGCCGTCGAGCAGGGTGCCGTAGACAGGCACGCCGTCTGTCGCAATGGCGGTGAGCGTCTGCACAAGGTCACAGTAGACGATATTCACCCGTGCTATGCTGCCCATGGTAGCCTGCACCACCTTGGGACTGAATGCATCGGCGGTGTTCTGGCTGCACAGGATGGTGTCGATGCCAAACCAGTCGGCAATGCGTATTATCGTACCGAGGTTGCCGGGGTCCTGAACTCCGTCGAGGGCAAGAATGATATTATTTTGGGCATCAGTGGCATGAGAGGGAGCAGGCAGGGGAAACAGTGCCAGGATCTCCTGCGGATGCTGCTGGAAGGAAATCTGTCTCAGCTCACCCTCGCTCACACATACGGTCTGGATTCCGTCGGCAGAATTTCTGTCAAGCCATTCCTGTGTGGCAAAAATCATTTTCGGCTGCATTCGCCGCATCAGGTCACCCACTGTTTTGGGACCCTCAGCCACAAAGAGGCTGTTTTGTGTTCTGTACTTCTTTTGCTCCAGAGAATGTATCAGTTTCAGTTGATTTTTGCTTATCATGCTCAATTTATTGTGTCTAAAATGTTGAAAAAATCCGTTTCTTTTGCAAAGTTACAGATTTTTTCTTAACTTTGCACATTATTTCTCAGATTTTTCATGCGTAGCATAACATATATTCTCATATTTGCAGTATTGGTGCTGTTAGAGGCATGTTCACCGTCAAAGTATGTGGCTGACGGCGACATGCTGCTCGACGACATCAAAATAGAGGTCGACGGCAACTATCCTGACATAAATGTCGGGCAGCTGAAGTCGTATGTTCACCAGCGTGGCAACTCGCGCTGGTTTGGCGCATTCAAAATACCGCTCTCCACCTATTCGCTCTCTGGGCGCGACAGCGCCGTGTGGATAAACCGTGTGCTTAGGCGCATGGGCGAGGAACCTGTGATATACGACTCGCTGAAAACCATGCGCAGCTGCATGGACCTTCGTACAGCCCTTCAGAACCAGGGCTATCTGCATGCCACAGTGGATGCCGACACCGTGACGTTAGGAACCAAGAAGACCCGGGTGAAATACACGCTTCATCCAGGAGACCCTTTTTATATAAAAGGTGTGAACTACGACATACGTGACTCGGTGGTAGCCCGGACGCTGGCGCAAAAAGGTGTGACAGAGAACAGACTGACAGACGGAATGCGATTCAATGTGAACAGGTTGAACGATGAGCGTAAGCACATCACCGACATATTGTTGAACAATGGCTATTACAAGTTCAACAAGGACTTTATCAGCTACACTGCCGATACGCTGAGGGGTGACAGCAGCATTAACCTTACGCTTCACCTTATGCCCTACCGCACACATGCGGTGGCGGACACGCTGCATCCTTTCTACCGTATAGGCAAAATAAGATACATACCCGGCGTCACTGTCGACGGCAATGCCGATGACAAGATGCACCTGCGCCAGAGAGTGTTGCGCAACAACACCAGTCTGCGCGAGGGAATGCCATATTCCTCGAATGACCTGCAGAATACATACAACAACTTCGGCAGACTGTCGGCTGTGAGATACACGAACATTGATTTTAAGGAGTGTCCCGGCAATATTCTCGACTGTAACATTCAGGTGAGCACCAACAAACCTCATACAATCAGCTTTGAACCTGAAGGCACCAATACTGCCGGCGACCTTGGAGCCGCCGCATCGCTGACATATCAGAACAGCAACCTGTTCAGGGGAAGTGAGCTGCTGAGCGTGCAGGTGCGTGGAGCCTATGAGGCGATACACGGACTGGAGGGCTACAGCAACTCCGACTTCGTGGAATATGGAGTGGAGGCGAGACTGTCGTTTCCGCGCTTTCTTCTGCCTTTTGCAAGCACAAAGTTTCTACAACGTTCCGACATGAGCACACAGCTATCGGTGATGTACGACAACCAGAACCGTCCGGAATATCACCGCCGTGTGCTCAATGCCGCACTGAAATACAAATGGGCAAACGCCGGTCACCACGACCGTTATCAGGTGGACCTCATCGACATGAGCTATGTGTATATGCCATGGATTTCGGAGACATTCCGCAAGGACTATCTTGAGGACAACAACAACCGCAATGCCATTTTGCGCTATAACTACGAGAACATGCTTATCATGAAGCTGGGACTGGGCTATATATATAATAATGGTACGCGCGCGATAAAGCTCAACCTTGAATCGGCGGGCAATCTGCTCGGAGCATTTGCAAAACTGGCAAATACATCGAAGAACGAATTAGGGCAGTATCGCGTGATGAACATCGCCTTTGCCCAATATGCCAAGGCGGACATTGACTACACCCGCAACATCAGGCTTGACTACAACAGCCAGCTTGTGCTTCATGCCGCCTTGGGCATTGCCTATCCCTACGGCAACAGCAAGGTGCTGCCTTTTGAGAAACGTTACTTCTCGGGAGGTGCCAACAGCGTGCGTGGATGGAGTGTGCGCTCGCTTGGTCCTGGAAAGTTCCGGGGCACCGACGGAAATATCGACTTTATCAACCAGACCGGCGACCTGAAGCTCGACCTCAACATGGAGTATCGCGCCCATCTGTTCTGGAAGTTCAACGGTGCCGTGTTCATTGATGCCGGCAATATCTGGACACTGCGCAATTACGAGGAACAGCCCGGCGGACAGTTCAGAATTGATGAGTTCTGGAAGCAGATAGCGGTGGGCTACGGAGCCGGAGTGCGCTTGAACTTCGACTATTTCATTGTGCGTTTCGACTTTGGAATGAAGGCTGTCAATCCTGCCTATGAAAATCATCGCGACCACTATCCTATAGTGCATCCGCGCCTCAGCCGTGACCTTACTTTCCACTTTGCTATAGGCTATCCATTCTGACAAGCCATTTTTTGCCGTGCTTAACCATGACGAACGACACCTTCATCCCGCTGTTCACTATAGGCTGTTCATCAATCATTTTTGCCAAAACATAGTTGTTGGCGGTAAGCTCCACCGTGGCTGTGGTGTCACTGGTCATTGTGATGTTGTCCACACTCACCGTTGCCGCCTTGTCCTGATTTCTGATTGCCTCCACCACAGCGGTGTCTACATTGCTTGCCACCAGCTCTATCCATTTGCGGCTGTCATCAGTGACCATGGCGGCAGCCTCTTTCAGCTCATAATTGAAAAAATGATTGCCAAACTCCTCGGCTGTCACCTCTATCTCTCTATCCCTAGAAGAGTAGAGGGTGCATGAACTTACGGCCGCTGTCATGGCAGTAAACGCAAAAAATGCTGTAACCGATTTGCGAAAAACACAAAAATACATCTTCATCAATTTAAAATTATTGAAATTTTCCACAAAGATAATGATTTTATTTTGTATTTCTCGTTTTTTTTGCTAATTTTGCAGAAAATAATAACTAAAATGCTGAAATTTATCTCATTCGGCAGTGGAAGTAGCGGTAACTGCTATTATTTGAGTACTGCTACCGATGCTATTTTAATTGACACGGGTGTTGGAATACGCCTGCTGAAAAAGCATGCAAGGGAGTATGGCGTAAACCTGTCGCTTGTGAGCAATATTCTTATCACTCACGACCATGCCGACCATATCAAGGCTGTGGGGGTGGTGAGCCACGAGTGTCATCTGCCTGTGTGGACCACGGACAAGATACATCATGGCATAAACCGCAACTATTGTGTGCCTAAAAAGGTGGATGCCGCGCTTGTGCGCAATATCGAGAAGGAGCGCACATATCAGGTCGGCGAGTTCAGTGTGACCGCATTCGATGTGCCCCACGACTCCACCGAATGTGTGGGCTACTGTATTGAAGTGGAGGATGAAACCGTGTGCATAATCACCGATGTAGGTACTATCACTGACACCATAAAAGGCTATATAAGCCGCGCCAACCGCCTTGTGATAGAGGCAAATTACGACCGCGAGATGCTTGTGAACGGCAAGTATCCGAATTTTCTCAAGAAACGCATAATGAGCGATGTGGGGCACACCAGCAACGACGAGTGTGCAGAGGCGCTGGTGGAGAATCTCACAGACAGGATAAAAACCGTGTGCCTGTGTCATCTCAGCGAGGAGAACAATCATCCCGAACTGGCGCGCAAGTCAGTGGAGACAGTCATGCGTGCCCACGGTATCATACCTGACAAGGATTTTGACCTTATGGTGCTCAGACGCACGCTGCCAACAATGATTTTTGAAACAAACGACAACGAAGATGACTGAGACAATACTCAATAAACTCGGCATAGAGGCTCTCAATGACATGCAACAGTCGGCTTTTGCTGCAATTACCGAAAACAGTGGCGACGTGATAATTCTCTCGCCTACGGGCAGCGGCAAGACTCTTGCATATCTTCTGCCTTTGGTGCAAGGGCTCGACCCCAATGGCGGTGTGCAGGCTCTTGTGGTTACGCCAGGCCGTGAGCTGGCACTGCAATCGTCTACCGTGATGAAGAATATGGGCAGCGGACTGCGCTCCACGGCATGCTACGGCGGGCGCACAGCCATGGAGGAGCACAAGACTCTGCGCGAGGTCAAGCCGCATGTGGTGTTTGGCACTCCTGGCAGGCTCAACGACCATCTTGGCAAGAACAATATCAATCCCTACGGCATACGCTTTCTTATAATCGACGAGTTTGACAAATGTCTTGAAATGGGATTCTTCGATGAGATGTCGCGTCTGGTGAAACAACTTCCGGGAGTGCGCCGGCGCATACTTTTGTCTGCCACAGATACTGAGGACATTCCGCATTTTATAAGAATGCATGATGCTGTACGGCTTGACTTCACCGATGATACCGAGCAGGTGAGCGGACGTGTCACTATATATAAGGTGCAAAGTGCGGTAAAGGATAAGCTCGACACCCTCAGCCGTCTGCTCCGCAGTCAGGGCGACAGCAGCAGTATCGTGTTTCTAAACTACCGTGACGCTGTGGAGCGCACCGCCGACTATCTGCGTAAATGCGGTTTCGCCGTGAGTGCTTTCCATGGAGGCATGGATCAGAAGCTGCGCGAGGATGCGCTCTATAAGTTCAGCAACGGCTCGGCAAACGTGTGTGTCAGCACCGACCTTGCCTCCCGTGGTCTTGACATTCCTGACATTGACAACATCATACACTATCATCTGCCTCAGACCGAGGATGACTATATCCACCGAGTGGGACGTACCGCCCGTTGGGAGGCAAACGGCAAGGCATATTTCGTGCTTGGTCCCGAGGAGCATGTTCCAGAGTTTGTAAAGGCCGACCTTGAAACTTTTGTCATCGACGACGACAACCTGCCGCCTCCGTCAGAGCCGCGCATGACCACCGTTTATATAGGCAAGGGCAAGAAGGACAAGATCAGCAAGGGCGACATTGTGGGATTTCTCTGCAAGAAGGGCGGACTGCAGTCGGGCGAGATCGGGCGCATCGACGTGATGGACCGCTATGCCTACGCTGCTGTCAGCTGTAAGCGTGTCAACTCCTTGCTTGCCAGTCTGCGTGGTGAGAAGATAAAAGGGGTGAAGACAATAGTGGAATTGGTGAAATAGTAACATTTCTGCATTGTGCAGATTGCAAAATGATAGATAGTAGCCCTAATTTTATGAATTGTTGCTAAAATATTTGGCAGTTTAAGATAAAAAGTGTAAATTTGCAGCGCAATTTATAAACGTGACATAAAAATTAAGCGTGAATAATAAGAAACGAAATAAATAATCAAAACAAAATTAACTATGAAGAAGTATAATTTTAATGCAGGTCCTTCGATGCTTCCACGTGAAGTGATTGAGAACACCGCAAAGCAGTGTCTGGATTTCCAGGATTCAGGTCTCTCATTGATGGAGATCAGTCATCGTGCCAAGAATTTCCAGCCCGTTGTTGACGAGGCAGAGGCTCTCGTGAAAGAGCTCCTCCAGGTGCCAGAGGGTTATTCGGTATTGTTCCTTGGAGGTGGCGCCTCGTTGGAATTCTGTATGATACCATATAACTTCCTGATCAAGAAGGCTGGTTATCTGAACACTGGCGTATGGGCAAAGAAGGCAATGAAAGAGGCTAAGCTCTTCGGTGAAGTGGTAGAGGTGGCTTCTTCAGCTGACGCCAACTACACCTTTATCCCGAAGGATTGGACATGCCCGTCAGATATCGACTACCTGCACATCACAACCAACAATACCATCTATGGTACTGAAATCCGTAAGGACCTTGACGTGAATGTGCCCATCATCGCCGACATGTCATCAGACATCATGAGCCGTCCTGTTGATGTAAGCAAGTATGACTGCATCTACGGTGGTGCCCAGAAGAACCTATCTATGGCAGGTGTAACATTCGTAATTGTGAAGAACGACGCTCTCGGAAAGGCTCCACGCGAGATTCCTACAATGCTCGACTACCGCACACACGTTGAGAAGGGCTCCATGTTCAACACTCCACCTGTAGTTCCTATCTACTGCATGCTCGAGAACCTCCGTTGGATCAAGAAGAACGGTGGTGTTGAGGCTATGGCAAAGAGGGCAGAGGAGAGAGCTGCCATCGTCTATGGTGAGATCGACCGCAACAAGCTGTTCCACGGTACTGTTGAGACTGAGGACCGCTCGCTGATGAATATCTGCTTTGTGATGAACGACGAGTACAAGGAACTGGAGAAGCCGTTCTTCGATTTTGCCACCTCAAAGGGTATGGTGGGCATCAAGGGGCACCGCTCTGTTGGCGGTTTCCGTGCAAGCTGCTACAATGCCCAGACCATCGAGGGTGTTGAGGCTCTCGTTGCCTGCATGAAGGAGTTTGAGGCAATGAACTGATAATAAGTAATAAAAAGAAATTATGAAAGTTTTAGTAGCTACAGAGAAACCTTTCGCAGCCGCCGCTGTGGAAGGTATAAGGAAAGAGGTTGAGGCAGCAGGCAATGAGCTTGTGCTGCTTGAGAAATATACGGAGAAACAGCAGCTTCTCGATGCTGTTGCCGATGCCGATGCGCTTATCGTGCGCAGCGACAAGGTGACTGCCGAGGTGCTCGATGCTGCAAGGCAGCTGAAGATTGTTGTGCGTGCAGGTGCCGGTTACGACAATATCGACTGTGAGGCTGCAAAGGCAAAGGGCGTTGTGGCTGAGAACACTCCAGGTCAGAACTCCAATGCCGTGGCAGAGCTTGTGTTCGGTATGCTTGTTGCCGCCGTGCGCAACTTCTACAACGGCAAGGCAGGCACTGAGCTGTATGGCAAGAAGCTGGGCATCCTCGCCTTCGGTAATGTGGGCCGCAATGTTGCCCGTATCGCCAAGGGTTTTGGCATGGACGTTTATGCTTACGATGCTTTCTGTCCTGCTGATGTTATCGAGGCTGCCGGTGTTCACGCCGTGGCAAACCAAGACGCTCTCTTCGAGACCTGCGATGTGGTTTCACTCCACATCCCGGCTACTCCCGAGACAAAGCAGAGCATCAACAAGGCTCTCGTAGGCAAGATGAAGAAGGGCGGCATCCTCGTTAACACAGCCCGCAAGGAAGTTATCAACGAGCCTGAGCTTATCAGTCTCATGGCTGAGCGTGCCGACCTGAAGTTCGTCACCGACATCATGCCTGATGCCAACGATGAGTTTGCCAAGTTCGAGGGCCGCTACTTCACCACACCTAAGAAGATGGGTGCGCAGACTGCTGAGGCTAACATCAATGCCGGCATTGCCGCAGCCAAGCAGATTAACGCCTTCTTCAAGGACGGCTGCACAAAGTTCCAGGTGAACAAGTAAAGAATGTGTTTTAAATGAATTGATTTTTCCGTCATAGCAGGTGTGGCTTTGCGCTGCACTGTTATGACGGATTTTAAACATTATAAGGGATATGATACTTACAACAACTCCTACTGTTGACGGTCACAAGATACTTGAATATAAAGGTGTGGTGACCGGTGAGACTATTATTGGTGCAAACTTTGTGAAGGATTTTTTTGCCTCAATACGCGATGTCGTGGGCGGACGCAGCGGTAGCTATGAGCGTGTGCTGATGGAGGGACGCGACACTTCGATGAAGGAGATGAGAGAGCGTGCAGAGCAGTTGGGGGCTAACGCCATTGTCGGGATTGACATTGACTATGAGACTGTGGGACAAAGCGGTTCCATGCTCATGGTGGCTACAAGCGGCACAGCCGTGGTGATAGATTAACAGATGAATTTGATGGAAATCGCCACATTATAGCTTTTAAACATTTCTTTTCATAAAATATGATTTTGCGATGCAATATTTTCTCCTGTGTTGCATTATACAGGTGACTGACGGCAGAGACAGAGAGTGGCTGCCGACGGCATAAAGAGAGAAAAAGCGCGGAACAAGAAGGCGCGCAGGATAACAAAATGTATAACCAATAAAGAAGGAGAAAAGGAATTATGAAAAGAATGAAACTTACAGCTTATGTGCTGGGACTTTTGACTGCAGGATTCACCTTGCAGTCGTGTGACAATGATGATGACGACAACTGGGAGCTGCACAGACCAACGGCATTAGTGACTGTGCGTCCTCAGGCTGACGGGAAATTTACGCTTCAGCTCGACAACAGCACAACGCTGTTCCCGTCGAACATGGACAAGTCTCCATACGGCGACAAGGAGGTGCGCGCTCTGGTGAACTACACCGAGGAGTACGGCGACAACGTTTCGCCTACTGACAATCGGGTACGCTCGGTGCACATCAACTGGATTGACAGCATAAGGACCAAGATGCCCGTGCCCACGCTCGGCGAGGAGAACGACGCCAAGTACGGCAAGGACCCGATAGAGATTGTCCGTGACTGGGTGACGGTGGCTGAGGACGGCTATCTCACACTCCGCATCCGCACCACATGGGGAGTGGTAAACACCCCGCACTACATCAACCTGCTCACAGGTGTTAACCCCGAGAATCCTTATGAGCTGGAGCTCCGCCACGATGCCCGTGGCGATGTGGGAGGCTACTTTGCCGATGCGCTGATAGCCTTCAACCTGAACGACCTGCCGCGCACCGACGACAAGAACGTGAAGATAAAGCTCAACTGGCAATCGTTCTCCGGCAAGAAGTCAATAGAGTTTGAGCTCTATCTCCGTCCGCAGGAGGAGAAAGAATATCCTGTGATGGAGCACAACAAGTTAGTGAAATAATCCTCAATTTGCTTTTTTATAATAGCCAACCTGCGTGTTGAAATATACAGCAGGTTGGCTATTTCTTTGTCTATATATAAAGACGCATACCACCTTGACTTATACTAGAAAAAGTTGTCACTTTCGGAGTTTAAAAAGAAGTGACAATGAAGCACAAGACAAGAACCGAACGCGTGTATAATGAGTC
>ENA-OYXU01000104-OYXU01000104.1-human-gut-metagenome-genome-assembly--contig:-NODE-104-length-35672-cov-5.414156_pt1 | contig 35672 bp, 34 predicted proteins | sample MGYA00243243_ERZ653435 | MGnify/ENA primary metagenome ERZ653435 (study PRJEB26926, sample SAMN06165113) | human gut metagenome | biome: ENVO:00009003; feature: ENVO:2100002; material: ENVO:00002003... | reverse complement strand
ATTTCATACTAATTTAAAAACTTAAATTTATGAAAAAACTATTTTTTATCGTTCCTTTATTTCTATTTGCTTGTTCTTCAGAAATCAAAGATGAAGCCACAGTTGATAATCAAAATCCTATTATAAAAGACTATCAAGAAGCTAGTCTTTCTATAAATAACACTCTTATCGATGCATTTGGATTGGCTAAATGTTCAAGGGCATCAGTTCAAGAGTCAACAATTCTTGATATTATACTTGAAATCCCTGAAAATGAACTTGATTCATTAATTAGCTCTTCTAAATTCAAAAAAATACTCTCTGATAGGGAAGCAAAAGCTGATAAATACGTTGATATCTTTTTTGAGAATTTTTCAATAGATGATTATACTTGGCTTAAAAACTCTCTTCTTTATTATTTATCTACAGGAGGGCATAATATCGATTTATTAATTAGATTGACAAGAGATATTGAAAACGAGACTCTAATTAGAGCTTTAGTATATTCGTCAGCTTACAGTGATAGATTCGCATGTGCTGAATTTTGGAAAGATAAAGAATATAAGTTATCAAAATCAGATGGAGGCGGTCTATATGGAGGAGAATATGAGTGCAGAAAAATTCTGCAGATGAGTTTAAGTCTTATTTCACTTGATTCCGGCACGGGAATAGCTCTTGACATGGCCCTTGGCGCAATTCCAGGGGTTGAAGAATTAGAAGCATTGGCAGCAATTGCAGGTGGAACAGACGCAGTATGCAAGTACCTTGAATGCGTAGGACATGCGAGAGGAGTATGGAATTGATGTTGATTAATCTAATAGAGGCAAAAAAATGAAATGTGTTAATACATACCGGAAGAAATCTCTGAGATACGCAAATATCCCCGGGAAAAATTTCCTGTTCTGCATATTGATTGCATTATTGATTTGCGATTTTGTATTTTTCATGATAAAGCAGGAAATTCCCTCAGTTTTATTCTGGATTAACGCGGCTTTATGGGACTTAGGCACCCTATATGTCCTTCGGTGCTTGATTGTCAACAATGAATGGAAAGCATTCCGGCGACAATGGTTCTTCCTGCTAATTTTCAGCATATTCCTTACCGCTTCTGCCATAATCCTGCAAATCCTTTAGTCTTGTCAATATCACCCGACCGTTATTCATGGGGTTTGAAACCGATATTGGCTTTGATCCCCATGAATAGTGCCTTATGCGTTAAATAAAGCGGACTTATTGGGCCGATTTCAATGATTTTACGTAAATTTGCGGAAGTTTCCCGTAGCAGGGACTGTTCAAAACAAAGAAAACAAGTTCAATGAAACACGATATAGCATATCTGCGGTGGCCGCTGATACTTCTGACCGCACTGTTCATAGCAGCCTGCGCAAGCATGGGGCGTCCGGGAGGAGGGCCCACCGACACCGAGCCGCCCGTTTTCGTGAGAAGCAATCCCGCGCCGGGGGCGTTGAATGTCAATCGCGACCGAATATCGCTCTATTTCAACGAGAACGTCGAGGTGGAGGATCCGCTTAATCAGGTCGTCATCTCGCCGGCCCAGAAAAACGTGGCCAAAGTCACAGGCGTGGGCCATGGGGTGACAGTTCAGCTTCAGGACACTCTGATTCCCAACACCACCTACACCATAGATTTCACAAACAGCATCAAGGACCTCAACGAAGGAAATGTGCTCGAGGGATTCTCGTTCGCGTTCTCCACGGGCGACGTCCTCGACTCCCTATGCATCTCGGGCATGGTCTTTGCGGCCGAGAATCTCGAACCGGCCCAGTCGATGCTCGTCGGAGTCCACTCCAACCTCTCTGACACGGCCCTGACCAAACTCCCCTTCGAGCGCATAACGCGCACTAACCAGTACGGGCAGTTCACCATCCGCAATCTTAAACCGGGGCGTTACAGAATTTTTGCCGTCAACGACATAAACCGCGACAACCGGTGGGACCGCTCGGAGGACATAGCGGTATTTCCCGGCATAATCGAACCGACAAGCAAACGCGTGATGCACACCGACACTGTCTTCAGGCCCAACGGCGAAATAGACTCGGTGTTTACCCACGAAATAACCGAGTTTTATCCCAACGACCTGCTGCTGACATGGTTCAACGTCAACTATAAATCGCAGTATCTTTCCAAAAACGAACGCAAGGAGCGCAACAAGATTTATTTCGAGATGGGCGCCCCGAGCGACACCCTCCCGGAGCTCCATTTTGTCGGGGGGCCTTACGACGGCGAGGATTTCACGTTGAGGACAATGCTCGAAGCCTCCCCTACCCGCGACACCCTGACCTACTGGATTGCCGATTCCGACGTAATAATGATGGATTCCATCAGGATCGCGGCCCGCTATCTGAAGACCGACACGCTCGACAACCTCTCATGGACCACCGACACGCTGAATTTCAACATGCGTGCCGAAAGGAAGAAAAAGGACAACAAAAAGAAAAAAGAGGAATCGGACTCCATTTCCGCTCCGAAAATCGAACTGCTCAGAATCAACTCCTCCATGAGCAATCAGGCCGACATTTTCTCGCGCCTCGTCCTGGAATCGACCGAACCGATCAGATCGTTCGACGCTAAAGGGGTGCATTTCGAGATGATGCCGCCGAAAGACACCCTGTGGACGCCGATCGACCCTCCGGAATTCAGGCAACCCGACCCCTACAGCCCGCGAAAACTGACCGCCGACTATAAATGGGATTACGACACGAAATACCGGCTGACGATTGACTCGCTCTCCATCGTCGGAATTTACGACCACCATAACGGACCATTCAAGGCCGAATTCAACATCAAGCCCGAAAGCGACTATGGAAATATAACCTTCACCGTCACCGGAACAGGCGACGAACCGGCCTTCGTCCAGTTGCTCTCGCAGCAGGACGCTCCGGTGAGAACCGTAAAGGTCACCGACGGCAAAGCGGAATTCAACGATGTCACCCCCGCCGCCTATTACGCGCGGCTCATCCTTGACCGCAACGGCAACGGCAAGTGGGACACCGGATCGGTCTCTGATTCGGTGGCGCCTGAGGACGTGTTCTATTTCCCGAAAAAAATCAATCTGAAAAAGAACTGGGATGTCAACCAGAGCTGGGACATATTCGAGACTCCGGTAGATCTCCAGAAACCGAACGAGATAAAGAAAAACAAGCCCAAGACCAAGCGCAACCAGGACCGCAACGCGGATGAAGAGGAGGAAGACCAGTATTACGACGAGTTCGGCAATCCGGCCGTTGACCCCGACGATCCCTTCGGCAAGCGCAAAAACAACCGAAACTATAACCGAAACAACCGCAACAACAGCACCCGCAACGGCCTGCCGGGCATAAACGGCTTTGGCGGCGGAACTCTGCGGACAAGATAGAAAGACTCTGAGACAAATGGCAAACGAAGAAAAAACAACCGGATTCCGCCCTCTGACACCCGAACCGACCCTGCGACGGCTCCCATGGTATCTGGCCTATGTCAGCCTTTTGCGTTCGCGCGGAGTCGAGTTCGTTTCTTCGACCACGATAAGCAAAGAGATTAACGTCGATTCCTCGCAGATCGCAAAAGACCTTTCCGTGCTCTCGATAAAGGGAAAAACGCGCATCGGCTACGAAGTCGAGGCGCTTGAGATGGCCATAAAGGATTTCCTCGGGTTCACATCGAGCCACCGCGCCGTCATGATGGGCGTAGGCTCACTGGGCATGGCGCTGATAGCCGACCGCGGCCTGCAGCGCTTCGGCCTTGACGTCGTGGCCGGATTCGACACCGACCCGTCGATCATAGGCCTGACCATCAAAGGAGTGCCCGTGTTCGGCATTTCCGAGCTGAAAAAACGCCGCGAAGCCTACAACGCCGACATCGGGATCCTTGCCGTCCCCGTCGAGCAGGCTCAGAGCGCGGCCGATCTGCTGGTGGAAGCCGGCGTGCACGCCCTCTGGAACTTCACTCCGTTCCGTATCAGCGTCAAACCGGGAATCGTAATAGAGAACACGTCGATTTATGCCAATCTGGCCGTTATGTACAGCCGCCTGTCGGCATTAGACCAAGGAAAATGAAAATAATTCTGTGTGACCGCGACAACAGCCGTTTTGAAGTCATTGCCGATTCGGCTCTGACCCTTCCGGGACGTCCCACATTCATCCCCGACATTCCTGAAGCTGCTTCATGGGAACTCCGGCCCATGGCAGCCGTCAGAATTTCCCGTCTGGGCAAAAGCGTGTCGGCGAAATTCGCCCGCCGTTATTCCGACGCCTTCACTCTCGCCGCAAGGCTCATGCCGCTCGACGCCTCAGGAATGCCGCTCGACGGAATCGCTTCGCTGATCGACTTCGGAGTAACCCTCGGAGAATGGTCAGCCCTTCCCGAAGATGCCGACCCTGAAATAACGTTTGACAGCGCGACAGCTACGCTCCGCGGTTTTCTGCAATCGGCCGCCGACGCTACAGTCGCCGTGAGCCGCTGCGCCACAATAAAGATGGGCGACATCCTCCTGCTCCCGCTCCCCCTGAAAGCCGTGGAAGCACGCGCCGGAGAGGAAATCACCGGCTCGGCCGCTGACGGCACCCGGCTCCTTCACGTGCGCCTGAAATAATCCGTCAGAGGAAGATATTGCGACCTATTGTCCAGAGGAGAATCACGACAATCAGACAGATCACGGCCGTCTGCCCGGTCAGCGCGCGGTTAAGCCTCGGATAGCGGTCACGGAAAAACTCCGAAAAGAGCAGAAGAGCGACGACCGGAGCCATGCACAGGAGGAAAGCGTTGTAATGCCACGCGGAGGCCACGTCGCCGTGGAGCAGGGCGTGGAGAGCGCGCTGCGACCCGCAGCCCGGACACTGCCATCCCGTGATGACATAGACCGGACAGCGCGGAAATATGAACCGCGAGGGATCAAAAAGCCAATAGGCCGCTGTCAGGAACAGACCGACCGCGGCCACTATGGCGCCGGCAACGAGACGTCTGCGCCGCGGGGGGATCATACAAGGGAAAGAATGACCTGAAACGGGAAAGCCACGATTCCGGCCGTTATGGCGATTATAAGCCACATCTCGGCCTTTTCCGAAGCCTGCCGGGCGCCCTCGTAATTGCCCTGGTCATAGAGCGGGGTCACCTTGGCCGCATAGACCACCGCGATGATGCCGAACAGAAGACAGCAGCATATTATCGAGACGATGCTCCAGGCAAGATATGTCGGCGGTTTGGGAGGCCGCACTGTGGAATTGTTCCACACCGGAGGGGCCGGTGGCGGAGGCGGAGGTGGCAATGGTCGCGATGGCGCGGCGCTCTGCTCCGGGACCGCGGGCACCTCCTCGGCGGAAGCGGCGAAGAGATCGGCGAGTTCCGGAACTTCGGATGCCTTCACCCATGACGTCAATCCGTTATGCCAGACGTAGGAGTCCTCGCGCAACGGCATCTTCCTGATCTCTTCAAGAGTCAGAGGACCGAATTTCTGACGGTCGATTACTGCCCAGTAGTTCATATAGACGGCTTCGGGTTAACGGGGAGCTCAGAAAAACTTGGTTTCCTCGCCGAGAATGTCGGAAAGGAGATTGTTGGCCAGACGGCTCGCGCCTATGCGGAAATACTCGTTGTCAAGCCATTTCTCGCCGAGTATCTCCTTGACGAGCGTATAGTAGCCGAGAGCCTCCTCGGTGGTGGAGACACCGCCCGCCGGCTTGAATCCCACCATGGTTCCGGTGGCTTCGTAATACTCCTTTATGCACTGACACATGACATAGGCCGCCTCAAGCGACGCGCCGGGATAGCCCTTGCCGGTCGAGGTCTTTATGAAGTCGGCGCCCGAATACATCGCCAGCACGGAAGCGGCGCGTATATTCTCGGCGGTTTTAAGCGCTCCCGTCTCGAGGATGACCTTCAGATGGGCATGGCGGCACGAATGCTTTATCTCGGAAATCTCGTCGCACACTTCCTCCCAGTCTCCGTCAAGAAAATCGCCTACGTTCATGACTATGTCGATCTCGTCGGCACCGCCCTCCACGGCAAGCGCCGTCTCGGCGATCTTGACCTCGGGGAAAGTCTGCGAAGAAGGGAAGCCGCCCGACACGCAGGCGATGTTCACCTCGCTGACATCAAGAACAGTCCTGACGACCGGCGAGAAACAGGGATAGACGCAGATTGCGGCAACCGGCGGAAGCTCGGGATGCTGCTCTTCGAAATCGTTGACCCTCTCGGTGAACCGGGCCACCGAAGAAGGCGAATCGGTAGCGTTCAGGGTGGTCAGGTCGATGCAGTTGAAAAGCAGCTTCAGCACCTCGGGAGTGCGGTTTGCCTCCAGATTCTTCTCGATTATGCGTTTCACCTCGGCGGAGACGAAAGCGTCGTCCGTGGTCACTCCGCTTTTGGCCACTTGTTCATGATATTTGTCAGTCATATTATCAATATTTTTTGTCGGTTTTCTTAGGATTGTCACGATGTCGGGCGGCATCGCGCACGGTTTTCTTCTCGATGTTGCGCCCTACGGCTGCGGTCAGGTCGGTGCCTGTCTGATTGGCCAGAGCGGCGACGACCCAGAGAATGTCGGCCAGCTCGTCGCCAAGATCGGGGCGCGGCGCTCCTTCGCGCCAGGTCTGTTCGCCATATTCGCGGGCCATTATGCGGGCCACCTCGCCCACCTCCTCGGTCAGTATGGCCATGTTGGTCAGCGGAGCGTAATATCCGTGGCCCACGGTGTCAATCCATTCATTGACAAGCCGCTGGAAATCCTTCAGTGTTATGTCGCCGGAAGTTTCTGCCATCATTCTCGTAATTTTGAATCGATTATTATGGTCACCGGGCCGTCATTGACCAGTGCGACCTGCATGTCTGCTCCGAAAACGCCTTTCTTGACCCGACGGTTCAGACGCTCGAGGAGAATTTCGCAATATTCGTCATACAGAGCCGTTGCAAGCACGTGCCCGGCAGCGCGTATATAGCTCGGGCGGTTCCCTTTGCGGGTCGAGGCAGTCAGGGTGAACTGGCTGACGGCGAGTATCTCGCCTTCCACATCTGTGACCGAACGGTTCATGACGCCGGCCTCGTCGGGAAAAATCCTGAGCGCCGCCGTCTTGTCGGCAAGCCAGCGGGCATCGGCGGGGGTGTCCCCCTCCTCTACGCCAACAAGCACGAGAAGACCGCGCCCTATGGCGCTGTGGAGCGTCCCCCCTATGCTGACGGACGCATCGCTGACTCTCTGAATGACTATTCTCATGATTTTCTTTTATTTCGAAGAATTTTCTTCTCATCAGCCTTTAGCCGACGCTCAACTTTTTTAACATCCTCTCCGGGGGGCAAAGTCTCAGGCAATATACCTCTGTCAAGCAACATATTACGAACAGCACTATTATTATCAACATGCTCACGTTCTATTCCGATGCGCCCATGAAGATCTTTCTGTTGAACATTCACAGATGTCATTTCGGCAGCAAGATCTTTGGCCTTGATAGCGATGGTAGAAAGGAAATCAGCGAGTGGTCTTTTTTGTGGCGCTCCTACACGGCGTTTCATCATTGCCGTATCAAGTCCAAACAAAGCTTGGTCTCCTTTTGTACGTATTATTGCAAAGCCTTTTGAATCAACGCCTCTTTCATATAGGACGCCGGAAAGGACATGTTCCGTTTCCGCAAGTTTCGCACGGGCTTTGACTCGTTCGAAGTCAAGTAGGCGTTGTTGAACAATTTCCGCACAACGCGTCTGAACAGCAAAATAATTCTGGGCAAAAGCTATCTCTGATTTACGAGGATCCCCATTCTGCGCTATGAGATAACAAGCATATCGCGTCAGCATTACATCCTCTATCTCACGTTCGGCGTTAGACCCGAGTTGAACCATTTTGCGGACATCCGCAAAATGGTCAGATACGGATTCTCCGGCATTTGAGCATGACTCTTTAGCTTTAGCTATGACAGGCAAGAAATTACGATACTGGGAATACCCGAGAGAAATTGATAATTCTCTTGCGCTCCAGCATTCAACGCCGTCATAATCAATGGCTATTGACTCAAAGCTATTAAACAATTCTCTTATTTCAGAGGCTTTCATCCGCTTTAATTCTTTATTTCTTAAATTGCAAAGGTAATCATTTTTATGGATTTGATTCATAATATATGAAAATAATAGCCCGGACTTTCACAAATCCGGGCTATCGTATAGATATGTCTGTTGGATGGCTTCTTTTACCAATTTATCTATGACCTAACCTTTATTTTAAAATCTACCATCTAAAAAACATATTGTTCAAAACGGGCAATTGATCAATATCCGTACATTTCCAGCTCTGACATAGAGAAGAAATGGATTCCATTTGCCTGATCTGCCAGAGTCCAGTATTCTTCTATACGGAACACGCTCTGCGGAGTAGATAATTCCGCCGAAACCGTGGACCATTCAGCCTTACCATATTTCAATCCGTCTGTATCCCATCCATACATTTTGTAGAATTCCAAATTATCATTTGAAGTTCCGGTATAAAGATAGAAATAGAGCAGAGAATTATTAGCATTGTTATGACGGTTGCAGTACCTGATCCATACCTTTGAATAGGTCTCGGGGAGAGTTACCTGAATGTAATGCTTCTCATTAATCGTGGAGCTCCACAAAGAGTGGAAGAATGTCTCTACGTTTCCGTCCAGCAGGTTAGCGATCGGGCCTTCAGACGGCTCCTGTGCATTTGTCGAAAGCATTGCTGCCGTTATCGGAATTCTCGGCATTGTCACCACGATCCATCCGGTTGTTACGTTAGATTCAATACCGTCAACGCTTATTCCTGTAATGCGCAAAGGAAGAACAGAATTCAGCGCGGTGAATTTTGAGAAATCAACATTTAACTTAATATCAACCGAAGATGAGCCGTTAGGCATCGTGAAAGATGTGTTGCCGGTCAAAGCCGAAGCATCTACAGCCTCATATTGGGTTCCGTTCAACATATTGCACTGTGAAACTACAGTCGGATCCACTTCAACTTCAAAGCTAATATCCCATGAATTCTGAATGGGTAGAGTCACAGTAGCCGTTATTTCTCCACTACGACTGCCTGCGATGATCTGGCTTGCGAAGGAAAGGGTCGGTTCGCTGTAGGTCGGAAGGATGAACGATTCGGTGCCGTAGCTGTTGACTGATGCGTCGGAGCTTTCGAGAACCACGGGCACCACGGGGCTGTAGAGCGAGCCGTCGAAGGTTTCCATGAATGTGCCGAGCGCGTCAGCGTTGATGAAAACTTCAACTTCCTTATAGGTCTCGTTGGGAGCGAACTTGATTTCGGCGGATGTTGTCTGGCCGTCGGCAGAGAATGAATAGCAGTCGGCGGGAAGCATCGCGTAGGGTTTTCCCGACTCTGCCTGATAGGTGGTGAACTCCTCGGAGGTCATCGCGCGCAGTGTCGCGGTGGCTGCCTCTTCGGTATGTCCGCCCTTCACGACAACGAATTTGTGGCCGACCTTGTCGTCGGTCGAATAGACGCTCAGAGGATTTTCGCCGGCGTCCTTGATCATAACCACTTTGGCGTATTCCTCGGGGTATATGTCATAGTTTTCAGAACATGACTGACCCGAAAGCATCAGCGCGAGCAGTGTCGATCCAATATATATTTTTTTCATGAATGTCAATTGTTTTAAATGTGATATATATTATCAGAAACCGGGGTTCTGCACAAGCTGAGGATTGGCATACACGTCACCGTACTGAATCGGATAGAGATAGAGTTTGTTGGCCCAGGTGTAGTTGTAGGGCAGACGGGTGGGCTGGTTGAATTCCTCGAACGAGGGATTCTCCTTGGCAAGGGCGTTAAGACCCATGCGCTTTCCGAGACCGAGATATTTGTCACCCTCCACATAGCGGCGGATGTCGAAGTAGCGTTTGCCTTCAGCGAAGAATTCGCAGATGCGCTCGTTCTTCACCCAGTCGAGAAGCGACATTCCGGAAGCACTGATCATCGCTGCGGTCAGAGACTTGGCGCCTGCACGCTCGCGAATCACGTTGACGTCGCGGATAGCCTCGTCGGTCATTCCGAGCTGAGCCTCGCATTCGGCGCGGATCAGATAGAGCTCGGCCAGACGGATGACTGCGCGAGAGGGAGCAACATAACCTACGTAGGTGTTGGTCTTGGCGATCTGCATCACCGGCGGCATGAATTTCTGGGTCATAAAGCCGGTCACGCTGTTGTCGCGGGTCGAGGTGTTGTAGCCCTGGAGATCCTTGTCGAGCATATTGAGACGCACGGGTTCGCCGTCCTTGATGCGGAGCGAATAGTCGCCGCCGTCGAAACCTATCCATGCGTAGAAACGGGGTTCGCGGCCTACGCAGAGATTGATGATACGGTCGCGGTCAGCGCCGTCGGCGCCGAGACCGGCGCTCTCGTACCAGTGGTCTTCAGTAGGGAAGTCGGCGTCGTTCTCGGGAAGAAGACCGTTTTCGGTCAGGAAGTGGGTGACGGCGAAGAGAGTGGGGTTATGGCCTGAGAAGCCGGAGAGCATGTTTCCGTTGTTGAGCTGCATGATTTTCTTGGGGAAACAAGCGAACCACTGGGTTGTCAGCGCGTCCGGAATGGTCGTCATGATGGCCTCGCGGTTGCCTTCGTTCTCGCAGGCATAGTGGAGATAGCGCATGCGGAGCACGGCAGCCTTGAATTCATCGCTGGCACCGCCCGGAATATACAAGTCGTCAAGATTGATATTGGCGTTGATATACTCGTTGCCGCGGTAGATTGCGCGGTCGCCCTGGTTCTCGGCCCAGTTGATGGCCTCGTTGGCGGCGGCGTAGGCGCGGTTCCACTTGGAAGCGTCGTAGGTGTGGCTGATCAGTTCCTGACCGTAGCCCGGAGTCTCCCAGTTGGTGTTCTTGAAGTCGGGATAGGGGAAAGAGCCGTTATAGAGGGGCGAAGCTGCAAGCAGAAGCACTTTGGCCTTGATGGCCTTGCAGATTGTCGAAGTCATACGTCCCATGTAGGCTACGTCGCGCTTTGCGGGGAGGTCTGCCGCAGCCTCGTCGAGCTGGTTGACGATCCAGTCAACGCAGTAGTCGAAGTGATAGCGGCCGGGGAAAGAGCTCTGGGGAGCGTCGAGGGGAAGTTTCTCCTCGAGAATGGCGATCGGGCCGTAGCGGCGGAGGATCACGAAGTGGTAGTAAGCCATGAGGGCTTTCATTTCGGCGCGCCACTCGCGATCGGTTGCGGCGTCGATCACACCGCGCTCAAGGATCTGACACTCGTCCATCTTCTGGAGGAAGAGCAGGCACTGGCCTATACCGTTATAGTTGTGGCCCCAATAGTCGGGAGCGTTCTGCGACGAAAGAGTGTTCAGGAGGATACGGGCCGCGCTACCATCCGATGCCCATGCATGTGGGTTGAGGATATCGTCGGCCGTGGTGTTTATTTCCGATAAGTAGTTTCCATAGGGGAGTTCGCCCACGCTGTTGTTTTTCGAGAAAGCGTAGCAGCTGTAGAGGAAGCCGAGAGCGTTCTCATAGTTCTCCATGGCGTCATCGACATCGACCTGTTCCGGCGGAACGATGTCGAGGTAGTTGCACGCCACGGTTCCTCCGAGAAGCCCCATGACACCGGCGCAGAGAAGCAGTCGGTTGAATATATTTCTGATTTTCATGATTTTCGTTTGTTAAGAGGATTAAAGATTGAACTGAACACCGACAGTGACGGTCTTCTGCAGAGGATAGGAGTTCCAGCGGGTCAACTCTGGATCCCAGTACTTGAAGGAGGAGAAGTTCAGGAGGTTGTTGCCGGATACATAGACGCGTCCGAGGGGGAACGACCATCCGAGCTCGACGTTGCGCAGACGCAGGAAGGAGCCTGAGCGCATCCAGTGGGTGGAAGCGACGGTGTTGTTGGCCACGTCGGTCACCTGGATACCCATGAGCGGGAATTCGGCGTCGAAGTTGCCGCGGTCGGGATCGAAGTAGCTCTCGGCAATTGCGGAGAGGACGTTACGCGGGGCGTTGCCCGGAGTCTGCTGGAAGGGGAAGATCTGGTTGTTGACGCCGTCCATCTGTGCGCCGGTCAGGAGAAGGGTGCGCTTCGCGGAGCCGGTGAAGAAGAAGCCGAAGTCAAACTTGCGCCAGTTGATTGTTCCGCCGAAACCATACTGGAGGCGGGGAACGGAACCGTATTCGGAGATCATGGTCTGGTCATCCTGGTTGATCTGGCCGTCGCCGTTGAGGTCGCGGTACTTGATATCGCCGACCTTAACCTGCGAACCGAGGTTCTGCACGGGGCTGTTGTCGATCTCTTCCTGAGTCTGGAAGTAGCCTTCGGCAATGTAACCGCGGGTGTGGTTCAGAGGAAGTCCGGTCTGATACTGCCATGCGTAGGGGTAGTTGAGTTCGTCGGCGTTGACCAGTTTGTTCTTGTTGTAGGTGAAGTTTCCTGTCACGCTGATCGAAGTCTCCGAGTTGAGAGCCTTGGTGTAGGTGAGGCTGCCTTCAAAACCTTTGTTCTCGGCGCGGCCCACTGCGGCGTAAGGCATCATGTCGCCGTAGCCGAGCATTGCGGGCCATGACTGACGCTGCATGAACATGTCGTAGCGTTTGTCGTGGAAGTAGTCGAAGGTCAGGTTAAGTTCGCGGAAGAGGTGGATATCGACACCGACGTCGAGTTTCTTCACCTTTTCCCATCCGAGGTTGCGCACACCGTAGTAGGTTATCTGCGGACCGCCGAGCGAAGCGCCCCATCCTGCGCCACCGCCGGCACCGGGCTGCCACGTAAGGCCGCTCAGATTGTTGCCTGCGATCTGGTCGTAATAGAGGAAGTAAGATCCGTTAGGTTTGACAAGGTCGTCGGAACCTACGAGACCGTAAGATCCGCGGACTTTGAGGTAGGAAACCACATTGGAGAGGGGTTCCCAGAATTTTTCGTTGCTGATTACCCAGCCGATAGAACCTGCGGGGAAGAAGCCGAAGCGGTAGCCCTTGGCGAGACGCTCGGTTCCGTTGTAACCGAAGTTGAACTCGAAAAGGTAGCGGTGGTCGTAGTCGTAGGTCACACGGCCCGATACGCCCTGGTTACGGTTAGGCAGGATGGTCGCGTTGCGGTATTCGCGCATGCGGTAGAGCACCATTGCCGAAACATCGTGGAGGTCGAAGCGGCGGCTGTAGTTGAGGTTGGCCTGCATCTCGAAGGTGTTGTCGGAAACATTGTAGAGATCCGACTCGGAGATGTAGTTGGTTCCGATGTCACCGCGCTGAAGGTCGAACACGGGGTTCTGCCAGTCGTTGTAGTCAACGGTGGTTGCGGGCATATATGTATAAGGAGAGATCGAACGGGCATAATATTTCTGAGCCCAGCTCTTGAAGTTCACCCAGCCCTGGAATTTGAGGCCCTTGGTGATGAAGTCGAGGGTCTGGTCGATCTTCATGACGGTGTTGACCGTGTTCTGGTTGCTCTGATAGAGCGAGGTGGTCATCTGAGCCCAGGGGTTATCGAGATATACACCGCCGGCAAGCTCGTATGTACCGTAGAGAATGTGGTCATAGCCGTCGCGTGCGGGATAGGTCACGGGGAAGAGGGTCGGGTTGTACTGAAGCACATAGTTGAACAGATCGGTCGCGCCGATATTCGGACGGGTGTTCTGGCGGATCTGTGCGTTCATGTTCATTGACACGGTCGTGGTCGGTGTCAGCTTGTAGGCGATATTGCTCTGGAAGGTGTAGTTGTAGTTCTGGATGTTGTTGTTCCAGGAGTAGAGCTTCTTTGTGCGGTAGTGGCCGTTCTCGTGGAGAACCTCGAGGGCCATGTAGTATTTCACCTTGCTGCCACCGCCCGAAACGTTGATGCTGGCTTTCTGGCGGGTAGCCATCTTTTTGAAGAGGGTTTCGCCCCAGTCAACGTCAGGATAGAGATAGGGGTTCTCGCCCGAGCGCGTGCGGTCGATCTGTTCCTGGCTGTAACGCAGCGCTTCGGCGGGAGTGCGGCCGTACTGGGCTTTGTTGTAAAGCTCCATGTATGTTGCACCGTCAACAAACTCGGGCATCTTGTTGAGGATGTTGAAGGCGTTCTCGACCTGAATGTTGATGTTTGTCTTCGAGTTGTACTCACCGCCCTTGGTGGTGATGATCATAACACCGTTGGCACCGCGCGCACCGTAGATTGCGGTTGCGGAGGCATCCTTCAGCACTGAGAAGCTCGAGATGTTTTCAGCCGGGATGTAGTTGAGGTCGCTGGCCGAGATCTCGACGTCGTCGAGAAGAATCAGCGGGGTAGCGCTCTTTCCGGCGAAGTTGGAGATACCGCGGATGTAGAATTCGGCGCCTGAACCGGGCTGACCGGAGGTGTTGTTGGCATAGACGCCCGCAAACTTACCGGCGAGGTTGGTGGTCAGGGTCGAGCTTGACATCTTGAGGTCATCACCTTTCACTGAGGAGATGGCACCGGTCACCGACACTTTTTTCTGAGTACCCGCACCGACGACCACGATTTCGTTGAGCGAGTTTCCTGCAGGCTTCATCGCGATGCGTATGGTCGCGAGGTCTGCGATGTTCACTTCCTGTTTCTCGTAGCCCACGTAAGTGACCATAAGTTTAGGATTTTTAAGATTGCTTTTGAACTTGATGGTGAATTCTCCGTCGATATTCGTGGCGACAGTGCTTTTGGGGTCGCCGACGACCTGCACGGTAGCTCCGAGGAGCGGTTCATCATTCTCGCTGTCAACGACAACTCCGGTCACAGTACGTGTCGTTTCTGGAGCGGGGGCGGCAGATGGTGGAGCGACTGACGTCTTAGCCGTCGATTTCACCCCCCCCTCCGACGCAAACGCCTGATTCATAGGGCAATAGCCCACAGACAACAGACTGATTAGCGTCAGTGTGGTTCTGAGTCTTTTACTCATAATGATAATTAGTTTAATGGTTAAAGATTGGTTCTAATTTTAGGTAATTGTTATTGTTTTGGATGGAACAGTTCAGTTTTGTGATTTGTGATTCTTTTTAAGGATAATGATTGGCTTTTTATATAATTTTTTGAATCTCCGGAGAGCTTCTTGGAAAATCGGTGCAATTTAGCAATAAAGTTTAATTCGCACAAAAAAAATCCAAAATTTAAGATTTTACAATGGCTAATCTTAATCTTTATTAACTAAAGGCTGTTTATATCGGTAAAAAACAGCCCGATTTCTCGTAGTTGATCCGGGCGTGGGGAGAAGGGTAAAAACAATAGGATTCTCACCCGCCGTGAAATCAGAATCGAACTGATTAAATATATAAAAATTTCCTTATTAAGACTTATCAATGCGGTTGAGTTAAGAAATAGACATCTATCGTCCCCCACTCGGAGCCCGGCAGGGCGCACCGTGTTGTAACCCCACATGGAGCGAAGCGGAGTGTGGGGATAGGCAATAATAAATAAAAAAGAGTCGCGGAGGGACGATTCTGTTGTACAGGACATTGCATCCACCACTGAGGCTTCCCTGCGGGACGCCGAGACTTAGTGCAGACTCTTTCCGGTCACTCCGCTTCGCTCCATAACCGGTTAAGCACTGCGCGTCCTACAGACTTGTCTATCAAGCTTTTCACCTTAACTCAACCGCATTGAAATGTCTGATTGAACTGATTTGACGAGAATAAAACAATCTCTATTAAGATTAATTAACGGAATATATTTTCTATAGGAATCCTTTTTTTTAATTTTGAAGATTCTCTTGAAATAGCGGAATTTATTTCCCGCAAAAGAGATTGAATTCAAATACATCATCAATCACCTCTAAAGTCTGACCGACATGAAACGCATTTCTGTTTTAGCCCTGTTCTTATTATTGTTCGCCACCGTCATGCAATCTGCCGACAAGCAGAAGTGCATCATCATAGGTTTCGAACCGAGATATATTAAAGTGTCGGATTCCATCAGCGATGCACTGAAGGATTCCGGATTGGAAGTGGAAAGGTGCTTTATCTCTCGAAAAGGCATTTCCTTTACTGTGGATTCCCTATTGGAAACGTTGGGCAAATCTTCCGATAGAGTCGGTTTGATAGGCCTGGGATATACCGGAGGGATTGCAGCTGCTGAAATAGCGGCCAAATCAAAGCCTGCCTATCTTATTCTGATCTCTACTCCGGCCATTAGCGGGAAACGGTTTAACGAACGGGTGTTGACCGGCTCAACTTACTCTCTGGACCTGTCGGCGAAAGAAGCATTCCAACTCAGAGACACACTGAAAAAAATGCAGCCGGAGTCTGACAACATAATATCGAAGGAGAGGGGGCTATATCTCCCGGAAAAAGTGTTTCCCTCGATAAATTGCCCCGTATTCGCGCTTACGTGTGCCAACGATTCAAAGTTGGATTGGTATGAAAACTTATCGGAACTGGAGCGCATTCTGCCAAAATCGGAGGCCAATTGGTTTAAAGTTTATCCTCAGACCGATTACCTCCTGATAGAGGAGAAAGGATATTTGCCATTCTGGTTAATGGACTATTCTCCATATGCCACGGGCAAGGTTAATCCTCAGGCAATTCAGGACATCTGCACCTGGATCACAAATCTGAAGAAAGAGTGATCGGAGGGGCACGTTGGAAGTATCGATAATGTTGAGTCAAGAAAGAAGCTCTTGATGGACAAGCCCGCAGGGCGTGCAACAAGTAACCGTGTATGAAGCGTAGCGGAGTGCACGGACAAAGACGGCCCAATATCCTCGGCGTCCCGGAGGGATGCCTCAGTGGGGGATGCTATATCCTGTACCACAGAATCGTCCCTCCGCGACTCAATTACTCAACCGCATTGATTGGGAGCCGGCACTGTTTTGAGTTCCCGGCTCAGGAGTTGTCGCGTTTCTTTCCGGCAAGCATCCCGCAGGCAGCCATTATGTCCTCGCCGCGCGATGCGCGGATGGTGGCTGTGATTCCAAGCTCGTTGAGACGGTCGCGGAACGCCACCATGCGCGCTTCGGGCGCCGTGTGCAGCGGCGAGCCGGGGATTGCGTGGAAGCGTATCAGATTGACCCGGCAATGTATTCCACGCAGGAGGCGTGCGAGCGCCTCGGCATGGTGCATGTCATCGTTGAGACCGTCCCACATTATATATTCTACGGAAAAACGCCGCTGATGCGACCAGTCGTATTGACGGACGAGAGCAAGCACATCGGCCGCAGCCCAGGCGCGCTGAACGGGCATGAGGCCTTCGCGCTCGGGAGCGAACGGCGAATGAAGGCTTAGGGCGATGTGGACCTTGGTGGTTTCTATCAGATCGCGCAAGGCGGGAATGTTGCCTATGGTGGAGACGGTTATTCTCTTCGGGCTCCATGCGAGACCCCAGGGGGCGGTCAGAATCTCGATGACCTCCTTGACGGCCGAAAGATTGTCGGTTGGCTCGCCCATGCCCATGAACACCACATTGGTCAGGGCTTCGCTTTCATCTACCGACAGGATCTGGTTGATGATCTGCGCCGATGTCAGCTGGCCATGAAAACCCTGACGCCCAGTCATGCAGAAGGTGCAGCCCATACGGCATCCGGCCTGGGAACTGATGCAGAGCGTGGCGCGGTCGGCATCGGGAATCATGACGGCCTCCACATCGCGGTCACCTACTCCGCGGAAGAGATATTTTGCCGTCCCGTCCGAGGAAAGAGTGCGCAGAAGGGGAAGTTCGCGGCCTGTCTCGTATTTCTCTTCGAGCCGCAGGCGCCCGGCGGCGGGGATGTCGGTCATTGCGCCGATGTCGGTCACCCGCTTCTGATAGAGCCAGCGGGCCATCTGTCCGGCTGCAAAAGGGCGCAGCCCGGTCTCGGCGGCCACGCCGCGGAGCTGTTCGAGAGTCATGCCGATAAGAGGGGTCTTCATTTCGATTATATTTGCAGGGTAAGAGTCAGAAATTTAAGTCAGGGCCGACCTTTGCAGCCTTGAATGCAAAAGTAATATTTTTTCGGGAAAACCGAAATGTTAAATTTCGTATTTAGAATTTTTAAAAACTTTTTACAATAATCTCATTGCCATTCAACGAATTATGAGTAATTTTGCACCACTTACCGAAGAAAATCAGATATCACAAACGGCCGAACACAGGCAAAACAACTTCCAGCTTTATTTGATTTTTAACGTGACACCGGGCCTCGGAGGTCCGATATGTTTTCCGTTTCCGGTAAGGATAGCGGTGAAAGCCGTGACATGTCTGAGATACAATGTTTGTTAGACAATAATATACTTGAATTTTGGTTATGAGGGAGGTGCGCTTCTGTGAAGAAGTGCATCTCGTTTTTTTATGCCATTATCTCAGCTATCCGGGCAAGTTCTTCAGAAGTGAACGCGGGCGCGGCTACCGCGCGGAGATTGTCGGCAAGCTGGCCCACGGAACTGCAGCCCACAATAACCGACGTCACCCTCTGATCGTTCAGCACCCACGAAAGCGCCATCTGCGCCATGGACTGTCCCCGCGAAACGGCTATTTCATTAAGCCGGCGCACCTTCTCCACGATTTCGGGTGTTATCTTCGAGGCGGTCAGATGGGAACCCCGGGCGGCACGCGATCCGGCGGGTATGCCGTCAAGATAGCGGTCGGTCAGCACTCCTTCGGCGAGAGGCGAAAAAGCTATGAAGCCGCTGCCGGCAGCACTGACCGCGTCAAGGGTTCCGTCAGTAGCCACGCGCCGGTCAGCCAGATTGTAGCGGTCCTGGAAAAGCAGACAGGGCACATCGCGGCGTCTCAGATAGTCAAAGGCCCTGGCGGCAGCCTCGGCAGGCCAGCGCGAGATTCCGGCGTAGAAAGCTTTTCCCTGACGGACAATATCGACGAGCGCCTGAAGAGTTTCCTCTTCGGGAGTCGAAGGGTCATAGCGATGGGAATAGAACACGTCGAAATACTCCAGCCCGGTGCGGCGCAGGCTCTGCTCGACGGACGCCATGAGATATTTTCGGGAGCCCCAGTTGCCGTAGGGGCCGGGCCACATGTCGTAACCGGCTTTGGAGGCAATGAAAAGCTCGTCGCGATATGGGAAAAGCGATTTGCGCATGACATAGCCGAAGGTCTCCTCCGCAGTCCCGTAGCCGGGACCGTAATTGTTGGCGAGATCTATGGAAACAACGCCGTGGTCAAGCGCGTAGTGCAACATCTCCTTGCTGCGCTGCAAGGGAGAGGCCTCGCCGAAATTCTGCCACATCCCGAGCGAGATGCGCGGAAGCAGGATGCCGCTGCGGCCGCAACGCGCATATTTCATTCCGCATTCGTAGCGGTCATCAGCCGCTCTATAGACCGGTTCTATCATAAGACGGGGTATTATATGTTTTATCTCGATTCGCAAAGTTACAAATTAGTCACGATTTTTCGCTACATTTGCATCATGTTAAAGATTGAAAAATGCGACAAGGAATAACGGAGCCGCCCGGGCGAGCCCTGAAAGGGGTGACAGTGCGCGAAGAATCACGCGATGAATTCGGAGCGATAAGAGAAATCGTAGAATCGGCTTTCAGGTCGGCGGAGCACACCGACGGAGACGAGCACAACCTCGTTGACCGGCTCCGTGCCGCGCCGGAATACATCCCGGAACTGTCACTCGTAGCCATTAGGGACGGAAAGCCGATAGGCCATGTCATGCTGTCAAAAATCATGATCGGAGAGACTGAAGCGGTCGCCCTCGCTCCCCTCGCTGTCATTCCGTCACATCAAAACATAGGAATGGCCGACGGCTTATAGAAGAAGCCCATCGCGGAGCAAAAAGAATGGGATTCAAATGCTGCGTGGTCTTAGGCTCACCCGGCCTATTATTCGCAATCAGGCTACATAACCGCCTCGCAATTCGGCATCAGGGCGCCCTTCGACGTTCCCGATGAATATTATATGGTCTGCCCTCTGGCTCTCTCCCCCGAGGCACTCCCCTCAGGCCTCGTCAGCTATTCCCCCGCCTTCAGCCTTTAAATCCAATCCGGCTTGTCGGTCAATATAATGACCTTATCATTTTGATGATTCAAGAATTTGGATTATCTCCGATTTTAATATAGGTATATGATTAATCACGATCGCCCATACTAAATCTTCTCTAAGGCTATCATATCCGTGAATCAGATAATTTCGCGTGTTAACAATTCTACGTGCAGAGGTAATCGGTATTTCAGGACATGTCTTCAGAATACGATTCATAGCTTCACCGATAATGGCGATTTCCCATTGTACTGCACTTCGGAAGCAAATATCCTCGCAAAAAGTCTTAAACTCCTTAGGTCGAGAATTACAGAATAGTTCAATATTAGAGATGGATTTCATAATGTCTTCAAGACATTTTCGAATCGAATCATCCATAAATCAACTTTTTTGTATTGTTTAGCTCCGCGCGGAAATAATTGTTTCGTATAGCAGTCTCATCAACCAGATCAACTTTACGGCCTAACAGGGCCTGCAGTTCTTCAATGAAGTCAAAGAAAGTGACAAATAAATCCTGAATCTGGTCATAATGGAAGACAACAGAGAAATCCACATCGCTCCTATCATTGAAACGGGGTGTAAGTATTGAGCCGAAAACCCATAGCTTTGCGACCTTATATTTTTTACATAAGGCCACAATCTTGTCGATATTCATCTCTATCAGCTTCATACAAATGCAAATATACTCAATCTTATCGGATATAACAAAAAAAGCGAACCCGGATTACGCTCCGGATTCGCTGTTGGTGGAGTATAGCGGACTCGAACCGCTCACCTCGACACTGCCAGTGTCGCGCTCTAGCCAGATGAGCTAATACCCCATAGGTATGATTTGCATGGCAAAGTTATCAGCTTTTTTTGAATTAGACAAGAATTGCGCGCATTTTTTGTAATTTTGCAGCTGAAAAATCATTTAAGACGTTGAAAGCGATGAAATTTTTAACCATTATATTCGCCGGAGTCCTGCTTTGGTCATGCAGTCACAGCGCCGCAAGCGAGAAACCGAGCCGCGACACGGCCGAAATCATTACGGCCACGGACTCAATCGCCGAGCCTTCGCGCGACACCGTGAGCCTCACGATAGCATTTGTGGGCGACGTCATGATGGGTACCACTTTCCCCGACTCAATCCACGGTTCGCACCTGCCGCCAAACGGGGGCCGCAATCTGTTTGCCGACGCCGACAGCATCCTCCGGAGTGTCGATATTGCGGGCGGCAATCTCGAAGGCAGTTTCCTGAATGGTCCGGGCCAGCGCCGCAAGATGCGCAATCCCAAGACCTACTATATATTCCGCATGCCGCCGGAATATGTGGACAATCTCGTCAATGCCGGATTCGACTTCATGGGAATCGCCAACAACCACATCAACGACTTCGGACATCCGGGCCGCAAATCGACCATGGCGACTCTGCGCGGTGCAGGTCTGCCTCCCGTGGGGCTGAAGGGCGTGTGCGAGACGGCGATAATAGAGCGTAAAGGCCTGAAGATAGGCGTCACTCAGTTCGGCCACGGAGCCAACAATCTTGACGTGACGAATCTCGCAGAATTGCGCCGGGTGGTCAAGGAGCTGAGAGAAAAGGCTGACATAGTGGTTGTTTCGTTTCACGGAGGGGCCGAAGGAAAGGACCAGACCCATGTTCCCCACCGTCAGGAAAGTTTTGTCGGCGAAAACCGAGGGAATGTCGAAGCTTTCGCACATGCGGCGGTTGATGCCGGCGCCGACGTGGTGTTCGGCCACGGTCCACATGTCCCGCGGGCCGCAGAGCTATATAAGGACAGAATAATTTTCTACAGTCTCGGCAATTTCTGCACGCCCTACCGCGTGAGCATTGCGGGCGTATCAGGCTATGCTCCGCTGGCAGAAGTACGCGTGGACGGTTCGGGACGGTTCCTTGACGGAAAAATCCACTCATTCATTCAGCAACGTGGCATTGGTCCTCGCCGCGACCGAGCCAACAATGCGGCCCGGCTCATGAAACGTCTGTCGGCCGAGGATTTTCCCTCGTCACCGCTTGTCATATCAGCCGACGGTCGCCTTACCCGTTAGAAACGCGACCGTTCAGCGACGTTTCAGGGAAGAGATGTTGAAACGCGACGAAAGCCCCTGCAGTTTCTTGAAATAGGCGTGGTCTTCCGTGTCGAATCCGTTGGAATAATTGCGAAAACGCTCTATGTCGTTTTCATTCAGGCGATAGACTCCTTTTGCGATCATCGGACGGCGAGCAATCATGTTGTGGAGTTCGATAGCCGCACGCTGTCGGTCGGCGACGCGGATAACGGCAACATTCTTTCCTCCTTCGCGCGGTTCCTCTCTCTTCAGGCGCAAGGCATATCCGCCACCGACACGCACAAGCACAGCATATCCCTCGGCATTATTTCGGTCATACTCGAGTTTTTCGCGCGCATATTCCTCATTGAACCTGCCGACGACCGTGTCAAAATCTTCCCCCGCAAGAGTGCGAGAAACAACATACTTATCATAAAGAAGACGAAAAGCATCGAGAGTGGCGAGAGTGTCGCCGCTCGCGCTATGCATGCCTTCTTCGCCGAAACTGACGCCCATGTTCCCGACCACTGTCGCAAGGCTGACACCCTGAAACAGATCGAGGCCATTGTCGCGGCCATAGTTTATCCAGAACCAGTTGCGCAACTCGATGACCGGTTTTTCATCAATACCGGCGACTCCCTGCGCCTTCAGATGAAATATATCGTTTTCCACAGCGAAACCACCAATGTGGGATGCTGCATCAATAAGCCGCTGGACTGCCGGCAGCTCTGCGGAAAACGCAGGAGCGTCAGCCACCATATCGGGGGTGATATGGTGGACTGACGAATCCCATTCAGTATAACGGACCGGCTTGAAAAGGCTGTGATAGATTTCCTCCCGTTCGAAAGAATAGATTGAAAGCTCTATCAGCTCGTCGCCCTCAACGAATTCCGCATCAAGAAAAATAGCTGTCTTCATTCTCAGAAATTGGAGACCTCAAAATCAAACTCCTTGCCGGAGGCATTGGTGAATACTCCTGACAGCGTTATGAAAGGAGTATGGCCCCCCAACCCTAAATCGCCGGTCCCCCACATGTATTCGCAGTCAAACTTGCCTGTAATTTTTCCATTGACTGACTCTGTCATAGTTATTCCATAAAATGGAGTCGAACCTTTGAATTTACCGGAAAGTTTTATCTTGTTCTTTGCTCCCTTTGATTTGTAGTAATACCATCCTGAAACGGTCTCCTTTCCATAATCAAAAAATAGCTGCATGACAACTTTATATTTGCCAATTTCGCCTTCAAGCTTTGGGATTTTATCGCTTGCATGTATATGACTGCAGCAAAATAAGCCAAAACATACAATCAATGCAAGAACGAATACAGATTTTTTCATTGTGTGGCGATTTTGATTCATCGGTTGGTGATGTCGGAGATGTTGAAGTTGCCCGAAAGAGGCTGCACCTGGATCTTACCGCCGAGCACGTCGAAGAGGAATGTGCGGATGCGCTCTGTTGACAGATTCGAAGGACGGCCAGAGGCATCGGGACCGAGATCGTAGGTGCGCAGCAGCTGCAGACCGAGAGCGGCTGCCGTCAGCAGGAAATGATTCTGGAATTTATCCGTATCGAGCAGATCGGCGGCAAGCACTTTACCAACAACTGAATAGCTGCGCAATGTCTTGGTCACCTCCTCGTCGGCAAGCGTCGATCGGAGTTCATCGATATTGAGGTCAATCTCTATCGCTCCCGAATCGGGCGCCTGCGGCAGTCCCTTGAATAGATCGCCCAGATCGGCGAGGCTCAGATTTATGAGGCGCGTCCCCTCTGCTTTTATGAGCGGTTCTATCGAGAATGCTGTCGGCAGCAGAAGATAGTTGATTCCGGAAATACGCACGGCGGGCGCGTTGAATGTCCCGACCATGGAAGAGCGTATCTCTATTTCCTGAGTGGCGAAAACGCCCCCGATAACGACGCAATTCGTCAGGACAATCTCATCGGCGTAAATGCTCCCCGCAACAAAGGCATTCGTCAGTTCGACGCTCTTGGCGTTTATATCGGCATGGAAATTAATTACCGGCGCAGCGCCGCGCGACACGACGGAATTGGCCGAGCCGACCGATTTGCGGAAATTGATCGTTCCGGTAGCGTCGTTGGCCACATAAAGCTCATTCTGGGCAAATGCAGCCCCCTGGACATCTATGTCGCCTTTGCGCACTTCGATGCGGTGACCGTAAATAGGGCCTTCGACCACGGTGTCGCCCTTGAATATTATATTTCGGTTCAGTTCCGAAGTCCGCTCCGGAAGTATGGAGCTGTGAACCAGATTGTCTTCAAGAAGTATGTCGGTTCCGTTGATGCGGATTTCTTTTAGTTCTTTCATCAGAGAGTCTTGATTGATTGGTTGAAAAATTTGTTTAGATAAGCCTTGACGCGGCGGTCATGCTCCGAGTCCGACGGAAAAGCCTGAGCCACGGTGCGCGTATATTCTTTCCCGATCTTTTCGCGCGTGGCTGGATCCATCTCATGCCACGGTCGGCGCATCAGGTCGCCAGTCATTCGGCGACGAGCACTGTTGGGGACTACCGAAGGCTTGAAAAGCGTTGTCTTCATCTCCGAACGGTTTTCTCCGTCCAGTGCTTCTGACACGCAGACAGGCACATAATAGTGACGCTCTTCATCGTCATCATAGAGCGAGCGGTTGATGACATTGCGGTTTTCCTGCTGATAGACGAGATAGCCGTTGGCCCTGTGTATCGCGTCGAGCGCCCGTTTCTTAGCCATTGAGGCAAGCAACTGGCTCTGAACCCGTGCGTTTTCTCCCGAAGAGACGGAAGCTACACCCACGCTTTCCGAAGCGAGAGCCCTGTTGGCGCACTCTTTCGTCTGTTCCTCCAGCTTGAACGACGCCCGGTCAAGCTCAAACACGCGGTGCTGGAGCTCGGTGTTCAGATCGGTGAACACTTTGGTGTATCGTTCGCATAGCCTCCCGTAATCGGTCTCCATCTGGCGGCGTTTATCGCGACATCTCTTTGCCATCTCGTTAAGATGCAGCAAAGTGGCATCGACCTGACTCTTCAACTCGGCTATCTGCTGCGAAAGCTCCGATTTGACCGTCGAGAAGAAACCTGAAATAATGGTCTTGGAAATCTTTCGTGAATTCTCGGTTATCGATGCGGCGTGGGCCGTCTTCGTGGCCACTACCGAACCGGTCAGCGCCCCGATATGTTTGCCGCAGTCATTCACGGAGTCATCGAAGTCATCGGTGTCAACATGGATGTTGACATAGACTGTCTCCTCGGCCACGCCGCTGTAGTGGACCGTGACATCGCCCTTGGAAGCGTAGCCGCTGTAAGGGATCTGAATGAGCTGGGAATAAGTCTTAGTGTAACTCATGACGCATCATCGGCTTTGAAGGGTTTGAAACGAAGTGCCCGAGAAAAGGCGCGCCATCGTCTCCTTGACACGTGGCGACGCATCGAATTTCGCCATAAGCGAATTGAAACTCTCGCGGACGCGCGGATCGACCGGAGCCGGATATTGAGTCCACGGAAGCCGGATGTCAGTCATGGTCAATGAATTGGTTATTGTCTGGCAGGAACGTTCCGAAAGCTTTGAGCGCGACATGACTATATGCTGCAGCGAGCCTTCGTCGCGACCGGCCACTCCCTCCCAGATTATCACCGGAATATATTCGGCTTTCTCGGGCTGGTCGATGCCATGGTTTATCAGCACTTTAGCAGTCAATATTTTCTGTTCGCCGAGACCTGTCAGGAATGTCTTCATGACCTCGAGCAAATGGGCCGCACGATGTTTCAGGTTCGAGGCCATGATCTTCTGGGAGGTGGAAAGAGACTCTGTCTGCGAAACGGGGACTGTAGCCGTCAGCTGCTTCCCGCGGTTCTCGATAGTGTCGATCTCCGTAACCGCAAACTTGAACGCGGCCTTGTCAAGTTCATATACGCGCCGCCGCAGAGCGCGGTTCAGGGTCCCGAACAGTTTGGAATATCGCGCTGTCAGCAGACCGTAGTCATGCTCCATGCGGGTTCTTATTCCCGTGAGCTGGCGCCGCTGCTGGTTAAGCTGCATCAGCGTGGCATCCACATCGCTTTTCCATTTGGCTATCTTCTGCGAGAGCTGCGAATGCATCAGTGCGTAAAAACCTCGGTTGACATTGGCGCAGACATCATCGGCCGCATCCTTCTGGGCTTTGCAGACAGCCGTCTGCATGGCCACGACCGCCGTAGTGGTTCCGTCAACATGGGCTGAAACTTTGTCGATCTCTCTCGCCATCGGAGAGGTATCGACCAGACAATCTATCGTAGCCATGGCTTATTCGGGATTAGAGGGTTGGTTCTCGTTGTCGTTTTGCGCATTGTCGGCGGCAGCCTCGGCTCCGGTTGCGCGGGCCATGTTCTCCATCTCACACAGCGACGCGAGAGCTTCGCGGGCTATGGCCGGCAGATTCAGGGCCATGTGCTCGTAGGCTATATCCTCGACCTTGGGCTGCGGAGGCAGGTTGGATGATTTGGCGAAGAGCGGATTGACATTGGCAAGAGGCTGACGGCGGCTGTCGAGCGAATGTATCTCGTTGGCAGCCACGGCGGCTTCGTTGGAATGTCCGTCGCGAAGCTTGGCGTCGTAATACTCCACGTGTCCGAACTCCTCGGCGCGGCGTCCTATGTCTTCCTGAAGACGCTCCATGTATTCCTCGAACTCAAGCTGCACGCGCTCGAACTCCTGCGACTGCAGCTGGAAAGCCGCCAGCGACTCTTCGGTATTGGTGACAGTCTCCACGACGGTATTCTCCAGATTCTCGCCGCCGACCCTCATCGAATCCTCGGTCTTCTGCAGCGAGGCGAGTGTATTGAAGGCTGCCACATAGTTGCGCAGGCTTTCCTGCATCAGATTTATGATATCGGAACTTTCGGCGCGGTTCGCGCGATAGAAAGCGTCGGTGTCCTGATGCCATTTGTTGAGATAGGATATTTTCTGATCCTTTATGCCGTTGTAGATTTTCAGGCGCTCTATGCGGTTTTCGGCCATCAGATTCTGCACCACGGGCGCCATGATCTCCTCTATTATCTGATGCACGCCGAAAGGCATAGCGCTGACATTTCCGTCCTCCGAAGTCCACATGCCCGACATGAGGTTGAATTTCATGCGGGAACTCTGGCGCAGATTGAACGGCTCGTAGTCCTCCACGTCCTGCGAATAATCGAACTTCTCGTTGCGTATGCGTTCGATCTCGTCATATTCCAGAATCGGAGAATAGTGGTTGTAGGGAGCTTTGAGAATCTGATAAAGCAGGCGGTTAGACTCGAAGACAACCTTGTCAACCGAAGCAACCTTGAGAGCGGAAATGGCCTGCACGGAGATTGCCATCGTTGACATGAGGGACTTGATGACATCCTCAAACTGCTGCGTCTCGTTGGAAAGCGAATCCTTAAGCTGGTTAAGCTCACGGAACCGGTTGATGCGCTCGGCATAGCGTTCCGCATTGAAAACGTTAAGCACCGGAGCGCCTTCCGGCACTTTATCCGTAGCATATTCCCCGATAAAGTTGAGATACTCGCTGCCTCTTTCCACGAGCGGGAGCGACACTGAAACCGTATCGACATCCTCCATGCAATAAGAAACCGTGCGCAGCGAACGTTCAAGCGCTCCGAGATAGTCGTGTTCCTGCACTTCCTGGATGGAAGTGGAATATTCATCCGTCTCGAGAGTCTCCGTATCCTGAGAAGTCTCTATGAGCGGAGCCTCGGTCGAGAGTGTGTCGATCTTCTTTATAGTCTCTGCAAGAAGCTCGTTCTGGCGCGGTATCTGAAGCGAGACCTCGCTGTCAGGCACATCGCCGGTAAAATCAACCATGAAGCTCTTGTCTTCATATTTCACACGGTCGGCAACAGGCACGTATGCGACCCCGAGCTTATCTATTCTGTAATCGCGGAAAATGTCGGCATGGGCCTTCTCGGCATCCGCGATCCGGCCGTCGATCTCCTCGATCTTCTTGGTGAATTCGCTTTTCTTCACAAAAGCCATGAAGAAGAGGATGATGGTCAGATACCAGTACCACGTCTTCGATAGTTTCTCTTCATAGACGGCACGTTCGGCACGCAACTCCTCTATGTCGGCTTCGAGGCGTTCTTCTTCTGTCACAATTCTGTCGGCCGCCGTCTTGTAATAATTAAAAAGAATCCTGGCCTGGTCCTGATAAATGTTACCGGACGTTGGGAAAATTTTTCCTTCCATGGTAAAGATGTATGATTTGAGGATTAAAATTTAGCGTGAATAAATGGATTTGCGCTCTTTAAGCAATTGGCGGCATGCCATGAAACAGCGGTCAATCTCTTCGGCGTTGACCTCGAAATCGCCGCAAAGAGAGTTTATGCGGATAATCTCGTTGCTGAGCATCCCTTCGACCTTCGTGGCTTCAGGATTGTTGCACGGCGACAGGAAACGCAGCTGCGAGCTGATGTCGGCCACATCGCTTTTGAAACCGGCCGGGAGCCCCGACGATATGGCTACGGTGCGCTCGAGATCGCGCATGTCTCCGCGAAGTCTGTCAAGGTCGCTGACCATCTGGCGCTGTTCATTGAAGACCTCGACCGTCTTGGCGCTCATACGTGAGCCGGCTATCAGCGCGAGGAGAAGGATGAAGGCGAGAACAATCTGAGCCATGAGCTGATAGTTGAACTCGACGTCGTTATATTGCATGCCGATCATAAGGCCTATGGCCGCAACGGAATATACTATCACTGACACCCAGCTGAGGCCGAGAATGCTCACGTCGCGGCCGGCCTTGTCGTCAAGATCGACCATAGGCCTGACCGAACGGAAAAAGAGAAGTACATAGGTCAGAGTCGCCACTCCCAGATCCAGCCAGAAAATATCGCGGGCCAGATTATCGAGGAGAAGGAAAAAACAGAGAATAAGGATTATCTCGCCTATGGCGAAAACAATCCAGCTGATGGGGCTGATTTTTTTCATGGTGTCGGATCAGGAACGTCTGTTGCCGCATTTCGGGCAGAATTTAACATTAGGCGGGAATGGAGCGCCGCAACGGGTGCACACGTCGGAAGAGGCCACGCGCTGTCCGCAGTTTCCGCAGAAAACAGTGCCGGGAGCCAGAGGCGCGTTGCAGTGGGGGCAGGTCGCGCCGCCGGGGGTGCCCCCGAGCTGCGCGCCGCAGCTGACACAGCGCCGGGCATGGGGATTGTTGTCGGTGCCGCATTGCGGACACGGGTTGTATTTGTTGCCGCAGTTGGGGCAGAAGCTCGATGTCGAGGGATATTTCTTGCCGCAGTTGGAGCAATAGACCATTTTTACGCCCTGCTGAGGCGCCTGCTGGCCGAATCCCTGCTGGGGAGGGAAACCCTGGGGTTGTGCGCCGAATCCGGGCGATGACTGCGAACCGCCGAAGGTCGGCTGATTGTATTGTGGAGCCATCATGTCGGAAGCCACGCCGCCTCCCTGGCCCTGGCGGTTGCCGCCTCCCATCATTCCGTTCATCATGTTTATGGCCATGATGCCTCCGAGGAGACTACCGTCACCTCCGGCGCCGCCGAAAGCGCCTGTCATGCCGGAGATGGCATTGTTGGCCGTGTCAAACATCTGTTCCTGTTGCCAGCTGTGGCCGGTGATCGACATTGTGCTCTGTTTGGCGATGGCTTCGCGGATGCTTTTGCCGTCAGGAGCCGAGTCGTCTATGTCTATTTCGTTGATGTAGAATTTCGTCAGTTCCAGACCGAGTTCCGACCAGAAAGGCGCCATCTGCTGTCGCAGATAATCCGACATCTGATCGAGATATGCTGCAACCTGTTTGAAGCCGACACGGTTCTGTATCATAAACTTTACGATTGTCGATTTGGCCTTGGATGTAAACTCGCCGCGCGACTGCTCGGTCATGTCCTCCTGAGTGAAAAGATGGCGGGTGCCGACGAAATTTACCAGAAATTTCTCGGTATCCGTGATTTTCAGGCCATACTGGCCCGAAGCGAAAAGAGGAATCTGGGTGTTGTAATCGACATCATGGATCGGCATGCGGGTTATGCGCCAGTCAATGTTGAACACCTGGACTTTGTTGACATACCATATTTCGGCCGTGAAAGGATTCTTGCCGCCGAACGGCAGCCCGAAAAGTCTGCGGAGAATAGGCAGATTCTCTGTGTTGAGTGTGTGTTTGCCGGGCCCGAACTTGCCATCAGCTGTCCCTTGGAGAACAGTACGGCTTCCTGCGACTCAGAGACGAGCAGCTGCGTGTAGGTGCTCAGATTGGTCTCGGGAAAGCGGTAGGCGTAGATGGTCGGTCCTCCTTGAGGCTGCCATCTCACTAAATCTATTATTGCCATTGCTTTACGGATATTGATTGGTTGTTACTGTTTGTTCTTTTATATGACAATGCCCCGCCATGTCGATAGCGAGGCCGGGAAGAGGTTCAAAGGTAACGGTCCTCGTTGCGGAGCTGAACGTCGGTCAGCATGACCTTTATATGCTGCTCGTCGCTCTTCGGACAGATCAGAAGCACATCGCCGGCATCGGCAACAATGCAGTCATGCATCCCGTTGACAACGACAAGCTTTCCTTCAGGCGCCAGAAATATATTGCCTGTGGAATTGTAGGCTATGACATTGGCGTGTCCGTAAGCGTTGTCGTTGGAATCCTTGCGGGAATTCTCGTAAAGAGAGCCCCATGTCCCGAGATCGCTCCATCCGAAATTCACGCATTCGACATACACATTGTCAGCCTTTTCCATGACCGCGAAATCGATTGAAATCGACGGGCATCCTCCGAAATTCGCGTCGATGAAAGCGCGTTCGCGAGGCGTCCCGAAATCGTCGGTACCCGCATCGAAGACACTCGCGAGATCCGGTGCATACCTGCGGATTGCCTGACGGATAGACTTGACTGACCAAAGGAAAATTCCGGCATTCCAGAAAAACTCGCCGGTGTCAATGAATACCTGGGCCAGCTCCTTGTCCGGTTTTTCCGTAAAGGTTTTCACTTTCATCAGACCCGGCTCAACCTCCTTGCCTATCTGTATGTAGCCGTAACCGGTTTCCGGTCGCGTGGGATTTATTCCGAGAGTCAGCAATGCGTCGTGGCGTTCCACGAAATCGAATCCGCGGCGCACACACTGTTCGAAAACATTGTCACGGGTTATCAGGTGATCGCTCGGAGTCACTATCATCGATGCTTCGGGATCGAGCGCGGCTATATGATAGGCAGCCCACGCTATGCAGGGAGCCGTGTTGCGCCGGTCAGGCTCCAGAAGAATCCTCTCCTCCGGAATTTCCGGCAGCTGTTCCCTGACCATATCCACATAACGGCGATTGGTTACAACAAGAATATTTTCAGGACGCACGACGGGCAATATCCTGTCATAGCACATCTGAAGCAGCGAACGGCCGGTTCCGAAAAAATCCAGAAACTGTTTCGGCTTGTCGGTACGGCTGTAGGGCCAGAAACGGCTACCGATTCCTCCGCACATTATGACGCAATATCTGTGGGTATCAGAAGGTGTTAAGATCATCTTTTTCGGTTGATTGATTATCGTGTGGCTAAGATACGCTTTTTGACGCTAATTTCCAAACCAATGCGCTTCAAATCGTCCAAACCCGCAAGCTCTCCCTCCATCCTGCAGGAAAAGTCATCCTTCATCCTTTTCCGGCCGACACTCCGGCGTATGCCCCCATATAGCAAGCAAGCCGCCGTTCCGATGTCCGGATCAGGCGGCTTGCTGTAAATATCAATACGTTATGGGTAAAGGAAGAATGTGCTTTCAGTCATCGTAGATGTCCAGAGCCATGTAGTGCTGATACGGATGGTCGCATCCGGGGCACACTTCGGGAGGAGTAGTTCCTTCATGAATGTATCCGCAGACAAGGCACTGCCATTTTATCGGATGCTCGCGTTTCCAGACCGTTCCATTCTCGATCTGATGGATGTAGCGCTCGAATCTGCGGCGGTGGTGCATCTCCACGGTGGCTATAGCGCGGAAATGCGAGGCTATATCATCGAAACCTTCTTTCTCGGCGACTTTGGCGGCGTCGGCATAGAATTCGTAACCTTCGCTCTTTTCTTCCTCAGCGGCGATCTTCAGGTTTTCGAGTGTGGAACCGATTACACCTGCGTCATATTTTCCGGAGACCTCAACCTGTCCTCCTTCAAGCATCTTGAAGAAAACCTTGGCATGGTGCATTTCATTATCCGCCGTTTCCTCAAAAATTTTCTGTATCGGGAAATACTGTTCTTTCTGGGCAGCCTGTGCGTAGAACATATAGCGCGTGTAAGCCGTAGATTCGGCTATGTAGGAAGCTACGAGGAGCTTTTCGGTCTGTGTGCCTTTGATGCTTTTCTTTGCCATAGTAGTGTTGTTTTTTTGTCAGTAAATAATAAACGCCTGACATATAAAAAAGTTTATTACCGCTTGAATCACAAAAAAGACACGGCTCCTTTCCGCGTCAGAAGATCTGGAAAGGAGCCGGTATGGGGTCTGTATGTCAGACTGCGTGTTATTCCCGTCCGGGAGAATCAGGGCCTGTGGATGAGCCCACGGGCTGCAGCATGTAAAGGCGCGTATATTTGTAACCGCCCAGATCAAGAAGCTGCGCGTCGGCAGTCATGCGCTTCTGGAAATCTGCGAAATCTTTCTTTTCCTGGGGCGTCCATCCCGCTTCGGCTATGGCGATAAGACGTGGAAGCGCCAGATATTCCATATAATCCGGATCACTGACATGCTCGGTCCAGAAAGTTCCCTGTACTCCGAGGCAGTTGTCTTTTGAACCTACGGCCGTAGTGAAAGGAACCGTAGTGTATGTGCGTTTAACGTCATCGTTTCCCGGGCCTGCGCCGGGAGCGGCGTCACGGCTCTGACGACGGTTGATGTAGTACGGACCGATAGGAGTGAAGATGGCGCCGAGGCCGTTGGAGGTCGCTTTTTTCACGGCCTGAGGCACTCCTACCCAGCAGAACACCGTAGCGTCGATATTCTTCAGCATGGCGCTGTCAGCTCCCTCTTCGGTCAGAGCTTCGTTCCAGACGTAGAGCTTCTTACCGTGTTTGGCGGCGCGGTCGGCCATCTGCTTGATGAAACGGTTCTGGAGCTGACGAGGATTCTTCATGCCCTCTTTCTCCATGAGCGCGCGACAGTCGGCATTGTTCTCCCAGGCGACAGTCGGACATTCGTCACCGCCTATGTGGATATAAGGATAAGGGAAAAGCTCCGCGAGCTGATCGATCACGTCCTCGCCGAGTTTGACCGCTGCGGGATTGGCCACATTCAGCACGTCGCGAGAAACACCGCCGTGATCCCACACCTTGCGGTCGGCCTTAGGATCGCAGCTCAATTCGGGATAAGCCACCATGGCAGCCACGAAATGGCCCGGCATATCCACTTCGGGCACCACTTCTATATGCAGTTTCTTAGCATAATCCACAATGTCCTTTATCTCTTCCTTCGTATAGCTGTAGGGGCCGTAAGGCTTGCCGGCCTTATACTGCTTTTTAGCGCGGTAGTCGGTGATGACCACGTCGGGAGCCGTAGCGCCGACGGTTGTCAGAAGGGGATATTTGTCCATCGGCAGACGCCATCCCTGGTCGTCAGTCAGATGCCAGTGGAAACGGTTGAGCTTGTAATAGCTCATCACGTCGAGCATACGCTTTATCTCATCGGCCGTGAAGAAGTGACGGCTGACATCGAGCATGAATCCGCGATAACCGTAGGCCGGACGGTCCTGTATGGAAACCACCGGCAGCTCATAGCTTTTCTGGCGGGGATAATTGGTGCCGGCCATAACGTTGGCAGGCAATATCTTTTTGATTGTCTGAAGACCGTAGAAAAGGCCGGCGGGGCTCGAAGCTTCCAGAACGATGCCTTTTGCGGTGACATCGAGGTTATAGCCTTCGGCAGCGATCTCTTTATTAAGGCGCACGGTCATACGGCCGTTCTTTCCCTCGCCTATTCCCAGACCGGTTGACTTATTGAAATCGGAGATGAATTTCGTCACTTCCGACTGCATTTCCGGCGTCAGGCCCTGAGCGGTTATTTTCATCCCGGCGGGAATTCTGAACACACCCGTCCCGACGGTCATATTGGCCGGAGCAGGAGTCAGATTCACGAACTGTTCGGCGTGACAGACGACAGTCGTCACTATAGCCACCGCCAAAAGCAGAAATAGTTTTTTCATGATTGTGTCGATTGAGTTTGGCTAAAGATTAATGAATTGTTAAATTTCTACAAAGTTAACTTTTTATACCGTAATCTCCAACCTTTTATTTCTTTTTCAGAAATTAATCGTTAATTTTGGGCAGTAAACAGGTGCTATAGAAATAAATCACAAGTCAATGGGAAAAACAAGTATTCTGATTGTTGCCGCAGCCATGGCCGTCGCCTCCCTGCCGGGCAATGCCAAGGAAAAGTGCAAAGTAAGAGTCTCTCTCGCCGACACCACCACAAACGAAATCGTCATAACGCGATCCGGCGAGGATCCGGCCAAAAGTCCTTACCGCATGAAAGCGGGTGCAGCCCCCATGGAATGTGAGATAGAAACAGATGAAATAGAAGAATTCAAGATATATGACTGGGGAGAGATTCAGGAAAAAGGCTCCACCACGCGGGTGGGTAACTTTTTCGTTGAGGACGGTGCGGTCATCGACGCTCGCGTTTCGGGATCAGCCATCGATTTGACCTCCACAGGAAAAGAATTCAACAAGTGGACCGACGTCGAAAAAATCGCGAAGGAAAAGTTCGGCGACAGAGTGCAGGAAATAGAGAATCTTCCCGACAGCATCCGTCAGCAGGCATGGAACGATATGATGAAGGATTACCGTAAATGGCAGCTGGAATACTATGCGACACATCCGATGCTCGGGTTTCTCATAGAGCTGAACAACCGCCTGAAATCTTTCCTCATCATCGACTCTTCGGTGAAAGAGATGCTGGAGATATATCATGACAAAGGATATGACAGAATCTACCCGTCACATTCGGTTCATGCCTCCATTGCCAAGGGAGAAAATGCCGGTTACCAGATGATAGGCGGAAAGTACAATGCCTACGACGCCCTCACTCTTGACGGCGACACTGTCACCTCCACCGACTATGTGAAACCCGGACGGCTGACACTCGTGATATGCTGGGCCACATGGTGCCGACCCTGCCGGAAAGAAGCGATGGATATAATTCCGCTCTACAACCGATATCATGAAAAAGGTCTTGACGCCCTCGGCCTCGCGCGGGAGTTCAAGACGGCCGATGACGCGAAAAACGTTGTGGAAACCGACAAGCATCCGTGGCCGACGCTCATAGACCTTGACGACAGATTCGGAATATTTCCCAAGCACGGGGTAACGAGCACCGGTCTGTTCCTTGTCGGCGATGACGGAAAGATTCTCGTTTCGTCCTATTCCATCGATGACATAAAGAAAGAACTGGAGAAAAGGCTCTGAACCTGCAACCTCACCGACGCGTTATTTTCAATGTAAAACATAACATTGAGAATAATGAGCGAACTAACCATAATCAACAGTCTGCTCGGAGCCTCAGGCGCTGACCGCGCAGTTGAAAAGCCGTCGCTGACCGACAGTCCCGTAATGGCGACTGCCCTCGTTTACGACATTCCGGCTGCATTCGGCTCGGGCAACATAGGGCGTCTGGGCGTCAACATCATAGCCAACCGCCTTCTCGCTGCGGGAGCCGATCCCCGTTATCTTGGCGCCACTCTCACAATTGACTCCGACACTCCGAAGGATCTGATCGAAAGCGTTGCCCTCGGCATGCGTGACGCGGCCGTGGAGGCGGAAATGGAATGGACCGCCGTAGAAGCTGTCTCTTATACACATCTCCGAGCCCACGAGACTACGCTGC
>ENA-OYXU01000103-OYXU01000103.1-human-gut-metagenome-genome-assembly--contig:-NODE-103-length-35990-cov-5.750188_pt1 | contig 35990 bp, 26 predicted proteins | sample MGYA00243243_ERZ653435 | MGnify/ENA primary metagenome ERZ653435 (study PRJEB26926, sample SAMN06165113) | human gut metagenome | biome: ENVO:00009003; feature: ENVO:2100002; material: ENVO:00002003... | reverse complement strand
TAGAGCGCGACACTGGCAGTGTCGAGGTGAGCGGTTCGAGTCCGCTATACTCCACACCATCAAGCGAATCGATTTTCGGTTCGCTTTTTTGTTTGGGGAGGGGTAATGGGGTGAAAAAAATTAGACTAATTAGTCAAATATCATTTTTTTAACTTTTTATTAACCTAAATCTCTTATCCGATGCCCGAGACATTCCTGCCGCAAAAGGGTAATTAGCGTAAATTGATAGCTTTCCAGAAAGCAGAGTACATCTACGATATCACTTATTACATTGCGCATACTTATTTAGAAAAGGGTGACCGTACTATTGACCAAATGGTACAGGCAGCCCGAAGCGGCAGGCAAAACATAGCCGAAGGCTCTGCAGCGGCCGCCACGTCTGCCGAAACCGAAATAAAGCTTGTGAATGTGGCTCGGGCGAGCCTTCAGGAACTGCTCTTGGACTATGAAGATTATCTCAGAGTGAATAGCTTGACCAAATGGGGTTTAAACTCTGAAAAAGCAGCCCGAATAAGACGCGTATGCTCAGAGCATAATGACTCGGCGTTTTACGTAGAGGCCATCAAACAGCGTTCGGCAGAGACTACCGCCAATATTGCCATCACGCTCATTCATCAGACCGACGTGTTTCTTCGCAAACTCTTAGAAAGGCTTCAGGATGACTTCATAAAAAACGGAGGCATCAAAGAGCAAATGTATCGCGCACGCACAAATTTCCGGGAAAAGCAGTCATAATATTCTCCGGGCGGTGATGACGGTGAGGGATGAGGCGTTGATTGTCACAAGGCAGTGACGGGAGGTGACATAATAGTTTTTGCCGCGACGCTCTATGGTGGTGGCAGGGTCTGAGACGAGTTGCCTGATGGCCGTCATCAGTTCATTGTCACTGAGGTCGTGCAGGCCGAGATTGCGCCTCAGACGTTCGGCGCCCATAACTGTAGTGTGCAGACGGGCGCTGTCGATAGCGCAGGCGTCAAATCCTAACTGCCGGCGGACTTTGCGGGGAAGGTTGGCGGCGGCAAGGTGATACGACCGGTGTATGAGCGCGCGGTGCAGACTGTCAGGCACATCGCCGGTGAAGTCGACCGACACCCAGTGACGCTTGTTCATGTGAAATCCGGGACGGATTGAGGCATATCGGTCGCACAGCTCGACGCCATAGTCAGGGTCGACTTTTATGTTGTAAAATGCCCATTGTCCCGTAAGGTCCATCAGACAGAACATGCGGCCGCCAATCTCGCGCGCAAGGGCGTCTGGGCCGAAAGGACACCTCTCGGTGGCAAACGGCAGCGACAGCCCGTACTCTCTGACTTCCTCGATATTCATGCAGCGAAGATACGAATTTTACTTGTAATCCGGCTCCGGGGCGTATTTTGCGGCGTCGTATTTGGGTCGGGCGTTTATGTCGTATTTAAAGGTTACGCTGCCGCCATGTTCGGCCTGCATTATGTTCTCGCGGTTATTGACAAAATACTCATGGTCGGCGAGGGCCTTCTTACGGTCGACTTTGCTGTAATCGTCAGCCGAATACATGGGCGAGATGATTCGTTCGGTCTTCTCTATGCCTGTGGCGACGTAGCCGTCACCGTTGTCTGCCTCGGCTTTTAGGATTAGCCCGGGGAGACCGTGCAGTTTCCAAGGGCCGTAAGGCATCGGGATTTCGGGCGCAAACCATGCGGTCCACCGGCGCCCGTGATAGTCGGTCTCGGCCTTGATACATTCGTAGCCGAGAATCGTCTGAGTCGAGTCACCGATCTGCCACTGCTGCTCGTCTAAAGTTTCGTCATAAAAGCAAGGATTGTTGGCTAAACGACTGTAATATCTGAGAGTGTTGTCGGCCGGCTTGGTGAATACGTATATATGTACTTTTTTTACCGGGCCTTTACGCATGTCGAATGACATGCCGCCGTCCTCAGTGCGTGTCATACATGCTGCCATAATGATTTGTTGTAATTGTTTTTTGCCTTCGGGTGTCGATGACAGCGAGTCAGACCACAGGCTGAGATCGTTGAAATATTTTGATTCGCGAGCATTGGCGAGCAGCGACATACGTCCTGTCTTCATCGAATCGCTCTCCCAGTTTCTTGAATTTGATTCATACGAGACCAATATGTCGGCCTTCGATTGTGCGACGGCGGTCATCACCGCCGCACACAGGAGCATTAATGTAAGAAATCGTTTCATAGTGATTTATTTGGTGTTGTAGTTAAAGCAATCTGCTTCCCAATTTTCGACATTTGTATCAATATACGCCGCGATATTGTCAAAGGCATGTTGATTACGTATAATGTGTTCATGATAATTTCGTTGCCAAATTGCTAATATCATATGGACATGATTAGGCATAACCATGTGATTCCAAACTTCAACATTATTATGATGCTTCGGAATATCACGAAGACATGCGAGTACAATCTTTCCGATAGCAGAATATTTTATCTCTCCATTTAAAATACTACCGAAAATATGCCGCTTTTCATGGGTGCAAATCGTTACAAAATAAATGCCTCCATTATAATCATGCCATTTAGCCCTGAATTGATGTCGATCGGTCATAATGGGTTATTTTCTGATTGTTACGGACAGGAGGAGTTGGCGGCCGCGGAGTTGTCGGCAGCTCTCGAATGATGACAGCTGTGAGTATGTCGTGTAGTTGTAGGTGTGTTTGTTTAGGATATTTGTGAGCGAGGCTCCGAGCTCGATGCGTTTGTTGAGTTGCATGGTGAGCTTTGTATCGAGCATTACGATATTTTTATATGTCGACTCGGTCAGTTCGTTGCGGTAATGTTCTCCGCTGAGTTGCCACTGCCATTTGGGGTGAAGCTTGAAATTGAAACACAGTTCGTTAGTCAGTGATGACAGCCAAGGTGCCGACGCGCCGCTTATGGTCAGGCGGCTGTCTGAATATGAGACAGCATAATCGAAGCTTACGATGCCCGCAACGTTGCCGTTGAGTTTTCCGCCGACACTCCAGCCCGTGCTGACCGAATTGACCGATTGCTGCTGTGAGAGCAGATGCGACTCGCTGCGGCTGAACGAGCCGTTGACATTGCAACTTCCGCGCATGAAGTCAAGAGTTTTGCCGATGTTGGCGAGTGTCATGAATGTTTTGCCGTCATTTTTGGCGTCGGCGTAGCTGTAGACGGCATAATCACCGTAGAGCTGCTGTGCCAGAGTATATGGAACGTGGCTCCACGACTGCATCACCATGCCGTTGGCAAACAGCCCGTAGCGTGTATGCTTGTAGCTGACGCTCGCAGACACGTTCTGCGATGATGAGTTGTAGAAGTCATCCACACCACTTTTCAGAGTGCGGTAGTCGGTCATTATGAGTCCGGGATGGATAAGATTGAGATTCATCGGCGAGCGTCCGAGACCGCTGCGCAAGGTGCCTGAAAAGCGGTTGTTGGGCTTCCAGTTTAAACTTAGCGATGGAGAGAAATAGACCTCGTCGTGGTTTGCAATCGCCTTGTCGAAGTTATAATGAGCATAACTTACGGGCAGGTTGAGCGACAGATTCACACGACGTACTCTGTATTCAAACTTAGGAGTCGCATATACGGTGAGATAGTTGGTGTTCACCATGTTTTCAGTCAGCCCCGGAAGTTCCTCCGGCAGTTCGGGCAACTGCGAGTCCATCGAGCGCAAATAAGCTTTTATCCCGCCTTCGAGGCTCAGTGTCACGTCACTTATATAGAAGGCGTAAGCTGCGCTCTCGTGGGTATAGAAAGCGTGGTCTGAGATATGCTGCCGGAAGGATGCGCCCCTCTCTTCTCTCATGTCGAGATTCAGCGTCTGTGGCAGGGATTCCCATTCGTTCACACTTTGGAAAGTTACAAGGTGTTTGCTCTTGAAGCGTTTAATCATCTTGAATCGGTTGCTGACATAGTAATCGGGCAATTTGGCAGACTGGTTGTTGGGTAAAGAGCCGGTCGTGCGCAGGCTGATGTCGTTCCAGTCGACGTCGGTCTGTAAAGTGTTGTTTATGTAAGCCGTGCGGTGGTTAAGTTCGTAGACAAACTTTCCGCTCAGCGAGTGTTCATGCTCGGTGCCGTCACGGTTTTCGGTGATGACTCGCGTGTCGTCGTCGATGAAATAGGTTGTCGTGTTGGCGGCCTCGGACGTCACACGGTTGAACGAGTAGTCGACGTTGGCCTTGAGCTCGCCTCGGCCGAGTTTCCACAGACTGTTTGTCGAGACGAGAAAAGAGCGGTTGAAGAGCGTGCGGCGGCTGTCAAGTGACGGCACACCGGGCAGTCCGACGGAGACATAGCGGCTGAGACCTGTCTGACGGCGCTCGGCAAGAAAATCGGTGCGCGACGACGAGAGGTCTTCGCCGGTGTTGTTGGTGCGCAGAGTGGTGATATTCTGGAAGTCGGGCATAACGGCCATGGCAAAGAGCTCGCTGTCCCATGCGCCGCCCTCGGGCTGCCATGACCAACCGCCGGCGGCATCGCCGTGAAAAGTCCATGTGGCCTTGGCCTTGTTTTTGAGTTTAAGATTGATGGCAGCCTTGTCAGAGAACGCGATACCAGAGAGGACCTCCATGGGCTGGTGGTTTTCCATCACCTCGACTGCGCCCACGTCCTCGTGGCTGATGCCGTTAGTGGCTAAGCCATACTTGCCGCCGAGCAGATCGGAGCCTTCGATATAGAATTTGTTGATGTCCTCGCCCTGATATTGGATTTTGCCGTTTTTGGCAACATCAATACCGGGCATGCGGCGCAGCACGTCGCCTATCGAGCGATCCTGCTGTTGGGCGAAAGAGCCGACATTGTAGGTAATGGTGTCGCCCTGCTCGCGTATGCGGTCGGCTTTGACAGCCACATCCTTTAGTTTGATTGCACCCGGCACCATGCTGACTGTCAGCGGCAACGCCACACTGTCTAAGGCGAATGACTGCTTGGCAAAGCCCATCATCGTCACCTCGAGACGATGCCCTGTGACTTCGGGCAGCGACATGGCGAACTTGCCGTCGGCCTTTGTCGTGGCGAATTTGCGGATTTTGCCGTCGGGCCCCTTGGCCATAACAGACGCACCCGCCAGAGGCTCGTTGTTCTCCTTGTCGATAACAATGCCGGCCACATCGACCTGCGCCATCACCGGCAACGCTATGGCAAACATCAGAAATACAAGCAGGGATTTCATAATGTGAATGATTGGTTTGAGACCGTTTTTTCGTTCGTGGCAAATATATGATTAAAAATCGGTCTGCGGTTTAACAAATGTTCAGTTGCTCTGATTTTTATCATAATTTTGCACAATGTGTTTAAAAATATTTTGACAATGAAATCGATACCCGCGATGAAGGCTGAGTTTGACATACAGAGCATTGCGACCGGACGCAAGCGCTATCTCGATCTGCTGCTCATGGGAGACGAGCAGGAGAGCATGATTGACCGTTATCTCATGTGCGGTGACATGTATGTGGCCTTCGCCGGCGACGAGGCTGTGGGCGTCTGTGTCGTGACGCGTGAGGCTGATAATCTGATGGAAATTAAAAATCTTGCGGTGTCGCCCGCCCGACGTCGCACGGGTATCGGGCACTCGTTGCTGCGTTTTATCGAAAACCGTTATGAAGACTATGACATTCAGCTCGGTACGGGTGCGACGCCTTCGACTGTCAAGTTTTATGAATCAGCCGGTTATCGATATTCTCACCGCATAAAGGATTATTTCAGCATCAATTATGACCATCCGATTGTCGAGGAGGGAGTACAGCTCAACGACATGCTTTATTTTGTCAAGAGAAAATCCGACAGGACGGTGTGATGGCAAATCCCGAATAAATTTGGATTTGCTCTCGAGTTTTCGTATCGTTGGCTTCGCCGAAGATACTCACGCTCGGCAAATCCCAAATAAATTTGGATTTGCTCTCGACTTATTCGTATCTTTGCAACGAGCAAAGGTTATGAGGGATTTGCATGACCCCCGAAAATGTAGGGACGTGCCTTTGGCACGTATTACCGGCAATCATTTTTGAGGTTTTGCAACACTCTCGTTGAAAAGGGAACCGGGTGAAAGTCCCGGACAGTACCCGCTGCTGTAATTCCGGCAGACACCGCGCCGTCACACTGACGGCGAAGTCTGCACGAGGTCGCTCACAAGCCACTGACGGTCGGAGACCGGTCGGGAAGGCGCGGCCGACGGATAAGTCAGAAGACCTGCCCGCAGCTCGCATGTCGATTTCTGCCAACGGGACAATTGGCGCGAATCTCTGTCTGTGACTCAGGTTTAAACAGTTATCACTCAGTGTCGTAGCAAGCCGTCTCGTCAATCACCCCGAGGCGTTTTTTGTTTGTGTGCGGCCGACCGCATCGCCGCAAAATGTAACTAACTGATGAACAGAATTGTATTCTCGATTCTCTGCATACTGCTGATTTTTGCCGCTCCGGCATGCAACAAAGACGATGTTATCGGCGCACCCGACGGTGAACGGCCCGTCATAGACCCGCTCGGCGACGAGGGTGTCTATGTGGTCAAAACCGGCGGCACGCTTGAGATAGCGCCCGTATTCGAGGGTGTCGACGACATGTCGGCCATCGTGTGGACACTCGATGACCGCGAGGTGGCCCGAGGCCCCGTCTTCACACGTCAATGGCTCGAACGCGGCGAGTTCTATCTGACAGTCAGCGCCTCAAACCGCGCCGGCACGGCTACGGCCGACATCCGCGTCGATGTAATCGACATGATGCCTCCGCGCATAACGCTCAACGAGCCCGATGGTGGTTTTGTCACCGCGCCGGGCGTTGCGCTTGTCATCTCGCCTGTGATAGCGTCTGACGAAGACTCGGGCGAGCTCCACATCGAGTGGACGATTGACGGCGAGGACGCAGGTGACACTGAGACATTGAGTTTTATGGCCACAGAAGAGGGCGTCTACAATATAAGCCTTACAGCGACCAACGACGACGGCACGGCAAGCCGCGAGTTCACCGTAACGGTCACACGCCGCTCGGCGATGCGGCTTTCGTTCCCGCAGCAGTCATATTTCATGACCTCGACGACACGCTACACCTTTGCCGGACGGCCCGTCATACTGCACCCCGAGTTCTCGGGCTTCGCCAATCCTGTATTCAGCTGGACAGTCGACGGCGTAGATGTCGGCTGCAGCGACGAGGTCTGCGTTTATACGCCCGAACGTCCGTCGACCGCGCAGGTAGCCGTTACTGTCTCCGACGGCGACGAGTCGATGACGGCGAAGGTCACGGTAATCTGTGTCGACGCCACAGAGAGCTCGCGCCGACGCGCAGTGACTGCCTCAAGCCGTCGCGACGCCGACCGTGTCTATGAATATGTGCCGGCGCCGGGACAGTTTATCGGCGAGACATCGGTCAGCGGCATGCCCGGACAGGGCTCCGTCCACGACGAGGCATGCGCGTGGGCTTTGCGGCGCTTAGACAGTCGCATGACAGTCTCGCTCGGCTCGTTTGGCGGCTATATTATCGCCGGATTTGACCACAGCGTGGCAGCCGGCGCAGCAGACTATGACCTTGCTGTCGGCGGCAACGCCTTTGTATCGGCACGCGACGGCAGCAATGAGCCCGGCATCGTCTGGGTCAGTCAGGATGTCAACGGCAACGGCCTCCCCGATGACGAATGGTATGAGCTCGCCGCCTCAGAGACCGGCAAGCCGACGACTATAGCCAACTTCGCCGTTACCTATTACCGCCCCGACGGTCTCGCCATGTCAGTGGGCTGGACGGCGTCTGACGGAACATCGGGCACGGTCGACTATCTGCCGTCATTCCACCGTCAGGACTCCTATTACCCCGGCTGGATTGACGCCGCAAGCTACACTCTGCGCGGAACACGCATAACACCAGACAGCAGTTTCAACCCCGCCACGGGCTATTGGGCGAATATGCCTCTGCCATGGGGTTATGCCGACAATGCCGGCTCGGATGCTGTCGGCTCGACCTCAAGCGGTCTGGACCAAAAGACCGGTCTGCGTATCGCCAATGCCATTATGGCCGACGGCAGACAGATAGCGCTCGAATATATCGATTTTGTCAAAGTGCAGACCGGTCCCTTGGCCAAATGCGGCCCCTTGGGCGAAGTCTCGACCGAAGTAACTTCAATCTCAGACTTTCATATCAATCCGTGAAACACATACGCAGCATATTATTACCGGCCATCGCGGGAACGCTTCTGTTGCTTGCGCTCGGGTCGTGCATGAAGTGGGACTACGGGGACGAGGAAGATTTTGACAGCCGCGCGTCGGGAATTTTTGTTCTTAACGAAGGCAACTTCCAGTATGGCAACGCCTCGCTGTCGTTCTACGACCCTGCGACACGGCAGGTCGAGAATGAGATATTCTATCGAGCCAACGGCATGCGCCTCGGCGACGTCGCCCAGTCGCTGACGCTTTACGGCGGCCGCGGTTGGGTCGCGGTCAACAACAGCCATGTCATCTTTGCCTTCGACCTGAGCAACTATCGCGAGACCGGCCGCATCACCGGCCTGACCTCGCCGCGCTACATACACTTTGTCAGTGACCGCAAGGCCTATGTCACACAGCTGTGGGACAACCGTATCGCTGTCATAGACCCGCAGACTTACTCCGTTGCTTCCTATATAGAGGTCGATGGCATGGACTCCGAGACAGCCTCGACCGAACAGATGGTCAGCCTCGGGCGCTATGTCTACGTCAGCTGCTGGAGCTATCAGGACGAGGTGCTGAAGATTGACTCCGAGACCGACCGCATAGTCGGCCGCGTGACTGTTGGCTTGCAGCCGCGCTCACTGGTCGTCGACCGCTACGGACGCCTGTGGACGCTCTGTGACGGCGGTTACGAGGGGTCTCCCACAGGCAGCGGTCAGCCGACGCTGCACTGCATCGAGCCTGAGACCATGACAGTTCTCGAGAGTTTTAGTTTCCGCAAGTCTGACCGTGTCGCGGGGCTTTGTCTCAACGGCGCGGGTGACCGTCTCTACTGGATTAATGACGGGGTGTGGTCGATGAGTGTCGACGCGCGCCGTCTGCCCGTGCGGCCTGTCATAAAAGGCGGCGAGACACTCTTTTACTCCATGGCGGTCGACCCCGTCAGCGGCGAGATATATGTGGCCGACGCCATTGACTATCAGCAGCCCGGCGTCATCAGCCGCTACACGGCCGACGGTGTGTTCGTCGACAGTTTCGAGGCCGGGGTCAACCCCACGCAGATGGTGTGGTGCGACGCAGCAGATTACCGGACACTTAACATGAGGAAACCATGAAGAAGCTGCTGACACTCATCATATTGCTGACCTCGGCTGTCAGCGTTGCCGCCGAGACAGCGCCTGATTCGCTCGCACCGCGACGACTCAGGGATTTCGTGGTCTGGGGACGTCGTCCGCTGACCGACGTCGGTGTCAACAAGACGGTCTTTGACTCTGCGGCTCTTAAAGAGAATATAGCGCTCTCGCTCGCCGACGTGTTGACTTACAATTCGTCAGTCTTTGTCAAGAGCTACGGCCGCGCCACACTCTCGACAGTCGCTTTTCGCGGCACATCGCCCTCACACACGCAAGTTACATGGAACGGCATGCCCGTCAGCAACCCCATGCTCGGCATGACCGATTTCTCGGCCATCCCCTCGTTTTTTATCGACCGCGCGTCGCTGCTGCACGGCACATCATCGGTCAACGAGACCGGAGGCGGCCTCGGCGGCTTGATCAAACTCTCCACGACGCCCGTCGAAATCGATCCCGGACTCGGGCTGCAATATGTCCAAGGGATAGGCTCGTTCAAGACTTTCGACGAGTTTCTGCGCGTCAGCTACGGCGGCAAGCGCCTCAAATCGTCGACGCGCGTCGTATACAGCTCGTCGCCAAACGATTATAAGTATGTCAACCGCGATAAAAAGGAGAATATCTACGACGATGACCATAATATCATCGGTCAGTATTATCCGACCGAACGCAACCGATCGGGTGCGTTCAAGGACTTTCACGCCCTGCAGCAGCTTTATTACACGCCGACTGATGCCGACCGACTCGGCCTCAACGTGTGGTATATAAATTCAAACCGCGAGCTGCCGATGCTCACCACCGATTACGGCGACGAAAAAGACTTCGAAAACCGTCAGCGCGAGCAGACCGTCCGCTCGGTCATCTCGTGGGACCACACGGCCGACCGCTGGCGCATGGCCCTCAAGGGCGGTTATATACATACATCCCTCAACTATCTATACCGCCGCGAGATAACTGCCGCCAACTGGGCCTCGATGACCGATAGCCACAGCCGCGTCAACACGGTCTACGGCAGCGGCGAGGGCGTCTACAATCCCTCGCGACGTCTGATGCTCACGCTCGGTCTGTCGGCCACGCAGCATTTTGTGCGCTCGGCTGACAAAAACGTCATCACACAGCAGGGCGACCGCGACATCGTCGGCTATGACAAGGCGCGCATCGAACTGTCGGGCTCGGCGTCGGCCCGCTGGCAGCCCGTCGACCCGCTCGGCCTGTCGCTCGTGCTGCGTCAGGAAATGTACGGCGACACTTGGGCGCCGCTCATCCCGGCCTTTTTTGTCGACGCCTTGGTCTCGCGTCGCGGCAATGTGATGCTGAAAGCCTCGGTGTCTAAAAACAGCAAATTCCCGAGCCTCAACGACCTTTATTTCCAGCCCGGCGGCAACCCTGACCTGCGCAGCGAGAAGGGATGGACCTACGACGCCGGCCTGTCGTTTGATGTCGGCATGACAGCGCCTGTGCCGATAGTCGTGAGCGGCAGCGCCTCTTGGTTTGACTCATATATCGACGACTGGATTATGTGGCTGCCGACCACCAAAGGTTTCTTCTCGCCGCGCAACGTCAAGAGCGTCCACGCCTACGGCATAGAGTCTCGTCTTGACATAGGGGCCGAGCCGTGGCGCGGATGGGTGTTTGACCTCTCGGCCAACTACTCGTGGACGCCGTCGGTCAACCGCGGACCGGCCGTGTCGCCCTCCGACAAATCGGTCGGACGTCAGCTGCCCTATGTGCCGCGTCATTCGGCCGCGCTGACAGCGTCAGTGACATGGCGTCGCTGGTCGCTTCTGTACAAATGGGCTTACTACTCGGAGCGTTTCACCATGTCGAGCAACGAATCGACGCTGACCGGACGGCTGCCGGCCTACTACATGAGCAACGTAACGCTCTCGCGCTCGCTTTCGTTCCGCCACGTCGACCTGCAGCTCAAACTCGCGGTCAACAACCTCTTTGACGAGGAATACCTGTCGGTGCTCTCGCGCCCGATGCCCGGCATAAACTTTGAATTCTTCATCTCCGTGACTCCGCGTTTCGCCTCAAAATCAAAGTGAGGTGGACATGAATCTGTTGCAGACATTTCATGCCATCATGTTGTAGTCATCCTGTTCATCAAGGAAATCATCATAAGATTGTGAACAGCCATAGTCATGATTATCATAATGAGCGGGCCTGCTATCAAAATTACTCCCGTCCCTATCATGAGAATTCAAGTCGTCTTCAAAATCCATGCTGGCATGGCCGAAGGATGAATCTGACGTATCACAGTTTGCCCCGTCTTGCTTGTCAGGGCCAAACAGCCAACGAAACAACAAAAAACCGGCGATGTAATTCCAGAGTGACATAACTTTTTATAACATATATTACTAAATATCTCTAATTACATGGGTTTAATCATTGATTCTATTAAGGTGATTTCTTCGTCGGAGAGATTGTATTTGGCATAAAGTTGTGCATCAATCTCTTCTACACTCTCGCTCCAATCAATATCACTCCCTAATGTAAAATCTTGTATTGGAACGAATGCAAAACAAGATTTCGTAATATGTTGAGATATAGCGACAATCGATACTAAATATCGGAGGAATTTGGTTTTAAAATACTTGTAAACATTTGTTGCCTCTTCTTTATAGCTTGAGGAATAAGCGACTAAATATGTTTCAGTACATATTGTTTTCGGCTCTAACATTGACAACGATGATAAGATCTTAAATTGACCATTTTTATCGGGCTGTCCTGCATGTTCCGCACTTAAATATGAAATGATTACATTCCATTTATCTATTAATTCAACACCCGATGAAACATCGGTACGATTAAAATACCCTATACCTTTGTTATGCCTAATTAATAAATCCCCTGTCTCTGCAATAGCTACATTTGTAGCAAGTCCGAATGGCTTACGAGAACTAACTAAAGAGTCAAAGAATTTTTCTTCTTTAGCCTTAATTTTTTTAACAATGGTTTCGGACAATGGATTTCGTAAAAGAGTAGAGTTATTATTTAATACCTTTAAATTCGTTACTGATTTCCCATTGGCTATATGAGTAAAATTACATTTGCCATTATAATTTTCATCCCAAAGGATGTAGCATATTCCACCGGCAATATCTGTAGCCGGAAAACAATCTCTTGAGTCTACAAAGTCTATGATTTTTGACACACGTGTATCATTTAGCATTGATTTTCTAAAGGCATTTAACCCCTTACCTCCGGAATACCATTTTGCAGGCAAAATCATGGAAATATTCATCGGCTTTACAAATTTAGCAACATCGACAAAGAAATTATATATTGGCTTTGCACTTACGCCTGCGCCACCATCCATAATTTGATACGGAGGATTACCTATAACAGCTGCAAAATTCATATCTAATAATATTTGCGGTATAATGAAGTTATTATTTTCGTCTTTCTTAATAATATCGTAACTTGTGAATTCATCGAAAATATGGTCTATTGGCAAAGAAAGCAATTCATATACCTTTCGCGTAAATTCATATGTCAGTTTTGATGTGCAGACAGAATAAATTTTATCCGATACCTGTTTACCAAATCTTTTTAAAAGCGCTATTGTAAATTCTCCCTGTTTAGAGGCTATATCCAATATCGGTCCATGCGAAAAGACGTCGTCAGGTAAGAGTTTCACAACGTCATCGGCTACATTCAATGGCGTTACAACTTCAGAATTTGACAAGCGTTGAAACTTGCGCATAGCAACTTCCACTCGCGCAATCGGTTTCATCACATCATCACGCACCAAGTCATTGACATTCTCTATTTTGTAATCAAACTTACTCAGTACGAACGGATTGCTTTTACGTTGAATCAGCTTGAGAATACCTACGTTCAAGCCGAGATTATTTGCAATACGTTGATTATCTTCTGTGGTAGAGATTTGCTCAATCACATCTTTCAGCGATTTTACCGTTGATTCGGTCAAAAACGCAAAGAAGAGAATACGTGCGTAATAAGCAGCCAATCGCTTTTCGAGACTATCATTCTCCGGTGATTGTTGAGAACTATGTATTTTTTCGTTTTGGCCGGCATCTTCTTTGGAAATATCTGTCTCGTCTCCATCAGGTATTTCCAAATCATCATCTTCGCCCTCATTCGGTTTAATCTGCAAGCCGTTTTTGGAGTCGATAGGCTCAATCGTGCTCAATATAGTTAACAGTGTATCATCTTTCAGCAAATCATTATCTGCCGGTATATCTGATGCGTCATCCATAATGCTGCGTGTACGCGAGTACTCGCGCACAGCATCTGTAATATTATTTGGTGTAACTCGCTGCAACTTATTTTTATTCAATACAATAATCGGAGATACTTCCAACTCCTTTGTTATACGTTCCCTGAGTTGAGCATTACCGCGCTCATCCGTATTAACATTATAAAACTGGGATTTCAGCTCTTGTAGCATGAACATTCGATTAGGGTCGAAATCCACCAGCAATGTCTGCGGCTTCATATTGTATTTGATTATCTTGCCGCTTTCATCCTTATAAGTTGTAACATATTGATTCTGCAAACGGAATATCGCTTGGTCATATTCCTGAGGTGAAGCCGTCCCTTTGAGATAAAGCAGTGTATCCCATTGCGGTACAGTCGCACCTGTAAGCATGCGATTGACGGTCAATGTCAAGGTCTTTTTATTTTTACTCTCAAATTTTTTAATGACCGCCTTAATGTCCTCTGTCGATTTGTATTTACGCTCTTCATCAAATCCGGCGATGTTGATTATCTCATAATCACCGAGATTCTTAAATCTATCTTTATTCTTCCTTATTAAAGTCGACATAGCATCGCAAGAGGCTCGATATGGGAGCACACATACAATATGGCGACACATTTTGCCATCCTTGATTTTATCAAAATCGAGAAATCCGAGTAAGTTTTCATCATCTTTCGTTCCGTCGATAACCTCTAACAAATCGAGAATCTCCGATTCGTGATGAAATTGGCAATGGCTACCCTCTCTTTTGGCAGTCATTGAAATCGGACGAAATAGTTCAGAGAAAGCATAGGAAATACCATTTTGACGCATTTGCTCCATTTTCTTGCGTACAGACTCATTGGGAGTAAAAGCAAAACGAATCATCTGAGGAAATCCATAGTATGGGTTTTCCCATTCATCTCTGTCATCTTCCTTGAGATGTTCCTCATTCCATCGTTGCTTAGCATCAATGATATCAGTAAATTGTACGAATGCAATAATATCTTCTTTTTTGAATTCGTCACTCATCAAGATGCGATAAGGGGTGCCTGACAGATGCAGTTGAACTTTTGCATCCAATGTCTTAACCATATCTTCGACAAGGTCGAGAGTCTCAAATCCTTCAAGCCCCTTTAGCTCATTATCTATTTCAGACTTGCTGAGATGTTGCGCTTGCAACACTTTACCATATGAATCTCCACGAGCACCGAAATGAGTTTCGTCAACAATCAAAAGATCAACTTGACGAGAAAATACCTCTTTATGCTTTTCTTTTATGTCATCACCCTGCAAATCTTGTAACGTCAAGAACAATGCGACTTTCCTATCCGGCTTGGCAAGAGTGTCCGAAATAATGGTTTCATTCTTTTTAAGACTTTCACTGTTCAAAAAAACATAATCTTCAAAAAAGATGTGACTCTCAACCGTCTTTTTCCACTCCTCTCTTACATCCGCTTTAGCAGATACAATGACGACAAAACGTGCGTTTATTGTATTAGCACAGCACATAGATGTAAAAGACTTACCGAAACGCATAACTGCATAAAGCAGCAATTTTGAACGTCCCGCATTTACAGCCGCCTTGAAATTATCAATAGCCTGCTTTTGATTGTCTCGCGGGAGGTATCTCTCCGTTCGTTCATAATTAAATATTTGAGGAAGACGGTCAGGAGAAAACAATGGATATTTTCCACTTTTTTCGCGTGCACTTTTAAAAATATCCGCTATGGCCGCCTCTACATCTTCGGCTGTAGCATCTTTGAAAAACTCACGTGAGTAATAAGGCAAATCATCAATGGTATGTGGCTGCAGACGCTCTCGCTCTTTCTCTTGTTCTAAAAAAGTATGTACGGCGAAATCGCGAAAAATTGTATCTTCGTCAATCTGAGCAGTATGCTCATATTGTTTTATAAGATTTGGAAAAAACTTTCTCCATTCATCCAATCTCACACGCACTCCTCGCGACGTATCTCCAACTTTAAGATAGTTGGGGACGGTCTCTGTTGAAAATGCATATATGTAAGGCTCAACCCTACCAATAATTAAGTTGTCGAGAATTGAGGTATCAATTCTTGATAATGCGCTTCCCATATTATTTTTGATTAAAGAGTGATACGAAGGTTAGTACCTCATTCTCTTTCCAGTCTCTTATCTTGCAATAAATACCATTATGCTCAAAAAAGTTATTTTTGAGACATCCCCGGCATTGAGTGACGGTCTCGGTCTCTCCGAAAAGGTCAGACGCAACCATACGTCGCTCACCACATGAGTTAGGGATAACGCACTTAAGACCGTCCATCTGCCAAATGTTCCATGAGATAATGTACGCAATATATTGCAGTGATTTGAGCTGCGGGTCTTTGCCAAACTTAGCACGATAATAGTCTAAGAAAGTGTATAGCAAGGATTCGCGAGCGAGGACAAGATTATCGCCCTGCCACTCAAAGCCATAGATGCTCTTGTATGCGGCTTGTGCGGCTTTGAGCCATTCGTCGGTAGACTCCGTATTTTCGCCCACAATACGAAGTTTACGATCGAGGAGTCCGATGCGACGTTCGATTGCAATAGGCTCGCCTGTTACAGCGTCATAACGGCTTACGAGATATGGAGCCTCGCCACAGGTGATTTCAAGACGGTTTTCAGTGACATAGTCGCGCCACGTTTTGCCATCCGGAAAAACGACAGGCTCGGGCCTGACAAGCCACGAATGAGTTCCGTCGGGATTGTCAATCTCCTTATTAAAAACGTCATCACAGCCAAACCAAGCATTATCGACAAGATTATTCTGTTTATTGCATATCCATGAAGGCGTGAAGACTTCAGCCATCTCGCGGCTGCGCCGTTGCTGTTGTTTGCGGCTCTTGACAGATCTCGGCACAATAACATCGCCATTGCTCCCTGTTATGGATTCTATCTTGATTTGGTCGCCGTATTGATAGCCCGTCCCCCTGTCGGCATAATTATCGGTAGCCCAGAAAATATTGACCTGCTCATCCTCGGTGCTCAAAGTTTGGTCTTTAAGCAGCATATTCAGCAGTTCGGGTGAAAGCTCATAGATGTCATTTTCTTTTATGTCCACTTGTATATCTGCCATATAATGTGGTGCTTCGGGTAAGGGTTGTTATCTTAGGATGTTCAGATTTTATGGTTACTGTTTAGACAAAGTTACAAAGTTTTTTCAAGATAGCAATCGGTTATGTTGTTAAACACAAAGGACTTTCTCTGACGTGGTTCGGGGTGATACTTTTCAGACCGGGCAATCAACTTTGCCCCTGACGTTGTTTATATTATAGAGCCAAGCACGACCGGGCCGAGGACTTTCAGCAGATTTTTACTACCTTTGCCCCCTCATAACCGGCTTTTAAAACAAAACTGACAAAAACGCTACTTTATGTTTAACGACCGACTGCAGATATCAGAGCGCGGCATCGAGATGCCCGCCTCGCCTATACGAAAATTGGCGCCTCTGTCATATGAGGCCATGGACCGCGGCGTCACAATCTACCGTCTCAACATTGGCCAGCCCGACCTCCCTACCCCGCCGAAAGCCTTAGACGTGCTCAAACATATCGACCGCAAGACGCTCGAATACAGCCCCTCGCAGGGATATCGCTCATTGCGTAAGGCCCTTGTGGGCTATTATGACCGTTATCAGATAAAGCTCGATCCCGACGAAATCATCATTACCTGCGGCGGCTCCGAGGCCGTGCTCTTCGCCTTCATGAGTTGTCTCAATCCCGGCGACGAGATTATCATCCCCGAGCCTGCTTATGCCAACTACATGAGCTTCGCCATCTCGGCCGGCGCAGTAATCCGCACGGTTACGACGACCATCGAGGAGGGCTTCTGTCTGCCTAAAATTGACAAATTCGAAGAACTCATCAACGAGCGCACCAAGGCCATACTGATATGTAACCCCAACAACCCGACGGGCTACCTCTACACGCAGCGCGAGATGAATCAGATACGTGACCTTGTCAAAAAATACAATCTCTACCTTTTCTCCGACGAGGTCTACCGCGAGTTTATCTACACGGGCAGCCCCTACATCAGCGCCATGCACTTAGAGGGTATCAGTCAGAATGTGATTCTTATCGACTCCGTGTCAAAACGTTACAGCGAGTGCGGCATACGCATCGGCGCACTGATTACCAAAAACAAGGCCGTCCGCGATACAGTGATGAAATTCTGTCAGGCCCGTCTGTCGCCGCCTCTGCTCGGCCAGCTTGTCGCCGAGGCTTCGATTGACGGCACGGAGCAGTATTCGCGCGACGTCTATGAGGAGTATGTCGAGCGCCGCAAATGCTTGATCGACGGCGTAAACCGTATCCCCGGGTGCTACAGCCCTATACCGATGGGCGCGTTCTATACACTCGTGCAGCTGCCGGTCGACGACGCCGAGAAATTCTGCGAATGGTGTCTTCGTGATTTTGTCTGGAAAGACGAGCATACGCCCGAGGGCATCATCGGCGAGACCGTCATGATGGCTCCTGCCGCCGGCTTCTATACCAATCCCGAGCTTGGCCGTCATCAGGTGCGTCTGGCCTACGTCCTGTCGATGGATAAGATAAAACGTGCGCTCTTCGTCCTCGAAAAAGCCCTCGAGGCCTATAACAGCCGTAAATAAACGCAAATCGTTAAAAATCCAATGTAAATCCCTAAGGGTCAGGTCATCAGTCGTTGCGGCTGTCGCCGACTTCCGACCTATAGGTATAAGCGTTGCGCAGCGACTCGAAGTCGCCGGGCGACGCTTTTAATTTTGCAGTGTCGGCCAACGGATTATAGCTTTTGATGACAGCGAGCTGACTGACAGTGCGTGCGACGGCACGCGGAGTGGCCATGGGCACCGTAATGCGCGGCAGCCCGAAGTAACCGGTCAGCGAGTCGAGAGCCATCTGTGTGGCTCGCACCTTGCCGTCATGTGAGTAACCGGCGATATGTGGTGTGGCGATGACGGCACGCTCCAACAGTTCGCGCGAGATATCAGGCTCGCCCTCCCAGCAGTCGATGACGGCCTGTCCGACAAGTCCGTTGTCGATGGCCTCGACCATTGCCTCGGTGTCGACAATCGGCCCGCGGGCACTGTTGATTATTATCGGAGCTCGGCGCAGACTCTCAAAAAAATTTTTTCCGGCGATATGGTGCGTGGCGTCACAACCGTCGACTGTCAGCGGAGTGTGAAAGGTGATGATGTCGCAACGCTCGGCAATTTCATCCAGAGTCGACCATCCGTCGCCGCCTTCGGCGCGCTGTCGCGGCGGGTCACAGACCATTACCTCCATATCTAATCCGCGGGCCCAGCGCTCGATGATGGAGCCGACGTGACCGACTCCGACGATGCCGATTTTATACTGAGCCACGGGGCGGTTGGCGAGTCTCATTATCGACGCCATGACATATTGGGCGACGGCCGGGGCGTTGCAGCCCGGGGCGTTGGTGACTGTTATGCCGCGGTTACGGCACCACTCCAAGTCTACATGGTCGAGCCCTATCGTGGCCGAGGCGATGAATGTGCAGCGTGAGTCAAGCAGCAGAGCTGCGTCACAGCGTGTGCGTGTGCGGATAATCATTGCGTCGGCGTCTCGGACGGCATCCGGCGTTATCTCGTCTGCCGCGAGATATCTGACATTGGCATAGGGTTCGAGCAGGCCGGCGATAAAAGGCACGTTGCGCTCGATGATTATGTTTATATGGCGAGTGTCCATACGTAAAGCGAGAGGTAAGTGATTATAATCAGGACAATGCCGACGCCTGATTTCTCTCCGGCGTGGATTGTAATCAGATGTGCGAGCATAAAAGATGCGCAGAAATTAAACAACGTCAGATAGGCGGTCAGGTTGGAGTAATCGATGACCATCGCTATCGCCGTGACAAGTGTCAGCAGAGTCAGAAAACCGTTGCGGGCGCGTGTCTGCGCATTGTAGGTGATGAGTTTCAATACCGTCAGCAGATATGAGGCTACGGTCAGCACGACAGTCAGAGCCACGGTCGTCAGCAGCACTATGGCGCGCCCGAGGTCTATCGACGCGAAAATACTGACTATCTGCGGCAGATGTAAGTCATCAAGTGTAATAACACCAAATCCGAAAAGCAGCCACCAAGGAGTGATAATGCTCAGCAGGGCCGCAAGCACCGTGCGAAGTGTGAAGATGCGCATCTGCGCGCAAGCCGCCAGAAAGACAGGGATGTAAACCGCAAAAGCATACTGGCACGATGCAGCGCCCGAAAGGATAAAGAAAGCTAAAAAAACACGCCGCTGGGGCCGCGGATTGCCGAAACAGCTGAACATAAGCACCATCGCTACACCCGTCAGCAGACAAACGACAGTGCCCGAACACAGGCCGACTGTGAGCATCGGCGTTGCCGCACACATGACTGCAAATAAAGTGATATGCACCACCGTCATGGTGCGCGGTACTTTATAAGCCCGCGTGATGAAATGCATCAGTATGCATATACATCCGAGTGCGGCGATGTTGAGCCAGAAAGACAGACGATGATTGTCTGCGACCCACTGATCAGGCGATGCAAATACGACTCCGAAATCAGACTGTGACCGGCTCACGGCGCCGGCTGTCAGCGCATACAGTCCGGTCGCCGCCATTATGACAAGGGCAAGCCACATCATGGCGTGCGACATCATCAGACGTGTGAGACGGCCTGCTAAAGCTGACATCTTGCAGACGTTATCGCATTAGGTCGCGGCCGATGTCGCGGCGGAAATATTTGCCGTCGAAGTCTAAGGCCTCGATGGCGCGGTAGCTCTTGGCGAGGGCGTCGGCGATGTCGCTGCCCATCGAAGTGGCGGCGATGACTCGTCCGCCCGAGGTGACGAGGCGCCCGTCGGCGTCGATTTTGGTGCCGGCGTGGAAGAGTATGCTTTCGGCCGGAGCGAGGTCGCCTGTTATGGGCAGCCCTTTGCGATAGCTGCCGGGATAGCCTCCCGAGACGGCCATCACGGTGACGGCGGTGCGCGGGTCGGCCTCGGCCGGCAGGTCGGCGAGATTGCCGCGGGCCGCGCCTTCCATCAGGTCGACGAGGTCAGAGCTCAGACGCGGCATGACCACCTCGGTCTCGGGGTCGCCCATACGTACATTATATTCGATTACCATAGGCTCGCCGCCCACGTTGATGAGGCCGAGGAAGATGAAGCCGCGGTAGACGATGCCTTCGGCTTTGAGGCCGTTGACGGTCGGAAGGATTATGCGCTGCTCGACTTTGTCCATGAATGTCTTGTCAGCGAATGGCACGGGGCTGACGGCGCCCATGCCGCCGGTGTTGGGACCGGTGTCGCCCTCGCCGATGCGTTTGTAGTCTTTGGCCACGGGCAGGATGCGATAGCCGCCGTTGCCGTCGGTGAGGACAAAGACAGAGCACTCGATGCCCGACAGGAATTCTTCGATTACGACCGTTGCCGACGACTGTCCGAACATGCCGCCGAGCATCTCGTCAAGGGCGCGGCACGCCTCGTCGAGCGAGTCGATAATCAGCACGCCCTTGCCGGCGGCGAGGCCGTCGGCCTTGAGCACATAAGGCGCCTTCAGCGTGGCGAGGAAGGCCTTGCCCTCGTCGACCGTGTCGGCCGTAAACGAGCGGTAGCGGGCCGTCGGGATGTCATGGCGTGTCATGAATGCCTTGGCGAAGTCCTTGCTGCCCTCTAACGCCGCGCCTGCCTTTGACGGACCGACGACAAGCACATTGTCATTCTCGAAACAATCATATATACCTGCCACCAAGGGGTCCTCGTTGCCGACGACTATCATGTCGATTTTGTTATCTGCCACGAAACGGCGTATGCCCTCGAAGTCGAGCGGCGAGAGGGCGACGTTTGTGCCGTAGGCGCCTGTGCCGCCGTTGCCGGGAGCGATAAAGAGACTTGCTGTGCGGGGACTTTGGCTGATTTTACGTGCGAGGGCCGATTCGCGGCCTCCCGAGCCAAGGAGCAGTATATTGAGCTGTGTCATAATCGTTTGTAATGAAATGTGGCTGTCGTATTATTGGTTAATCTTTGTTCTCGTTGTCGTTGCGGCCCTCGTCGCGACGTTTCCATCCGCGCAGACGCATGCGCGGACCGTCAGTCGGAGGCAATGTCGGGCGCTTCTGACCTATAGATTTGAGTGCAAACGGGTTTCGACGCATTGCAAGCGGGTTTTCAGACTCGACACGCGGCTGACGGCTGTCATCGTCGCGACGCTCTCTGAAGTCTCTTTTTTTAAAGTCTTTAGAGTCCTTAAAATCATTAAAGCGGTTAGTCCGCTTGCGGTCTTTAAAGTCCTTAGAATCTTTAAAGTCCTTAGGGCCTTTAGAGTCATTAAAGCGTCTCCGGTCTTTGAAGTCCTTAGAATCTTTAAAGCCTTTGCGGCGGTCTTTGAAATCTTTCTGCTCGGTGCTGCGCTCTTTGCGCGCGGGCTCGCTCTCGCCGCGGCCTATCTTGCCGCCGGCGGCGACAAAAGATTTGCGGTCACCCTCGAAGATGACATATTCGCGCAACTCACATTCCAATGCGCCGTTATAGAGCGGAATGCGCTGCGACGGAGCCAGCGAGATTTTGCGGAAATATTCATCGCGATAGCCGATAATCCATGCGTGCCAGCCGGTGAAGACACGTTTTAGCTTGGTGCCTATGGTCTCGTAGAGCGCATCCATGTCGGGGGCGCTGATGCGTTCGCCGTAGGGCGGGTTTGTGACTACGACACCTGCCGGCTGCGGCGCCTCCTCCCATTTTGAAATCGGCATGACTTTCAGCTCGACATGACGTGCGACGCCTGCGCTCTTGAGATTTTGCTCGGCAATGGCGATGGCACGCGGCGATATGTCGGCGCCGATGATTGGTACTGTTATTTCGCGCTCGGCCGAGTCGTCGCTGTAGAGGCGGTCGTAAAGCTCGCTGTCAAAGTCTTTCCAGTTCTCGAAAGCAAACGAGCGGCGGTAAATGCCCGGATTGATGTTTGCGGCGATGAGGGCGGCCTCGACCAAGAAAGTGCCCGAACCGCACATCGGGTCAACGAAGGGCGTCTCGCCGCGCCAACCGCTGAGCAGGATGATGCCGGCGGCAAGCACCTCGTTGATGGGCGCCTCGGTCTGTGCCACACGGTAACCGCGCTTGTGGAGCGATTCGCCCGACGAGTCTAACGACAGTGTCACGTCAGTACCCGAGACATGCACATTGATGAGCACGTCGGCATCCTGAAGTCTGACACCGGGACGTTTGTCAGCACCGTAACGGTCTTTAAACCAGTCGACAATGGCGTCTTTGACGCGGTAGGTGATATAACGTGAGTGAGTCAGCTCCTCGCTGTAAGCCGTAGTGTCTATGGCAAATGTCTTGTCGAGCGACAACAGCGACGACCAGTCGAAGTCTTTTGTTTTCTCGTAGAGTTCCTCGGGGTCTTTGGCCTTGAAACTATAGAAGGGCTTGAGGATGCGCAGCGCCGTGCGGCAGCAGAGATTCGCGCGATAAAGCGTCTCGAGATTGCCGTAGAACGACACCATGCGTTTGCCGGGCTCTACATTCTCGGCGCCGAGGCCGCGAAGCTCTTCAGCGAGCACATATTCAAGACCGGCGAAGGTCTTGGCGACCATTTCAAATTTATCGTTGACAGACATAGTCCTTAATTATGATTTACAAACTTCTATTGTATTGCCGCATAGAGCGTTGCGAACGCAGACAGCCGATGATGCAACATGCTGCAAAGTTACGCAAATAAATTGGTTTTTATTGATGCAATATTTAACTTTGTCAAACAATCAACTTCATCACATAACTCAAATCACATAATACACTATGAAACTGATAAATAGCTTGGCGATTGCGGCTATAGCACTTGCGTTTGCGCCCACGGCAGACGCCCGGCAGCTCAGCCGCGGCATAGGCGTATATCCCGGCAATCCCGACGAGTGTTTTGCCCCGACAGTTACCGCCGACCGCTCGGGCGCCGACCGCGATGTGGCTTTCCGCCGACGCGCGCTCGCCTCGTCACAGGCTGATTACGACAAGACCGCCACATGGCTGACCAATGGCGGAGACAGAGATAACTACTGGCGCAGCCTCCACGGCGGCGAGCAGTGGGTGATGGTCGACTTCGGCGCTCCGGCCACATTGGACATGCTCGTGACCGGCTGGATTGACCGCCCCGAGCGTGCCCGTGTGGCTCTCTCAAATGACGGCGTCAAATGGCGCGAAGGCTTTGCCGACGCGCTCGCCGACACTGTGCGTTTCGACGGCCGCCCCGAGGCACGTTTTGTGCGCATCGACATGTGGGGCAAGCCCGATAAAACATACGCCATTTCCTCTCTTAAGGCTATAGGCCGCGGCGGTGTCACCGTCACGCCCCACATCCGCGACAGCCGCTCGCTTGACGGCGGCGACTGGCGCCTCAAACCCGTCAGGGAAATTCCCGAGGCTACGGGTGAGGAGCTTTCGACAGGCGAGATTGACACCGCGCCGTGGATGATTGCAACTGTGCCCGGCACTGTCCTGACATCATATATCGACAACGGTGCCGTGCCCGACCCAAACCACCTGCAGGACGAGCTGCAGATTTCGGAGAATTTTTTTGACTCGGATTTCTGGTATTACACGACCTTCGAGACTCCGCGCGGACGCTCTGGCGCGCAGCGCAGCCTCGAGTTTGACGGTGTCAACTGGAAGGGTGACGTATGGCTCAACGGCACTCATCTCGGCCGCATCGACGGCGCCTTCCGCCGCGGCTCATTTGATATTACAAAGCTACTCAATAAGCGAGGTATCAATCACTTGGCCGTCAGGATTCATAAACCCGCCACTCCCGGCGAGACCCACACCAAGACCACCGCGAGCACAGGCATAAACGGCGGTAAATTAGGCGCCGACAACCCTACATTCCATGCCTCCGTGGGCTGGGACTGGATTACGACCGTGCGCGGCCGAAACATCGGCATCTGGAACGACGTGCGCCTGACCGAGCGCGGCCCCGTGGCGCTCGCCGACCCTATGGTCACAACCGTCCTCGCCTTACCTGACACCACAGCCACTCTCACGGCCTCGGTCGTAGTCACCAACAATTCGCGCCGCCGGGTCGACGTCGACCTCTGTCTGACCATCGGCGATGACATCAAGGCCTGCCGCAAAGTGACACTCGCAGCCGGCGCAGACTCTGTTGTGACATTCTCGCCCGCGGAGTTCCCGCAGCTCGCCAACCGTCGCATGGCTCTGTGGTGGCCTGCCGGTTATGGCGCGCAGGTGCTCTATCCGTCGTCATTCACCGCCACAGTCAAGGGCCGCGAGTCTGACCGCACCGACTTCTACACGGGCATACGTCAGATGACTTACACCGAGGACAACGGCATACTTAATATGTATGTCAACGGACGTCGATTCGTCGGCCGTGGCGGCAACTGGGGCTTCCCCGAGCACAATCTCGCCTATCGCGGCCGCGAATATGACGCAGCAGTCGGCAACCACGCCCGCATGAACTTCACTCTGATACGCAACTGGGTCGGCCAGACAGGCGACGAGGAGTTTTATGACGCCTGCGACCGTCACGGCGTGATGATATGGCAGGATTTCTGGCTCGCCAATCCCGGCGACGGTCCCAACCCTGACAATGAGGAGATGTTTGTCGACAACGCCCGTGACTATGTCAAACGCATACGCCGTCACCCGTCTATCGCGCTCTATTGCGGCCGCAACGAGGGCAATCCGCCGGCATCGCTCGACAGCGCCCTGCGCGTTACAGTGGCCGAGCTCCATCCCGACATGCACTATATCTCACATTCGGCTGCCGGAGTCGTCTCGGGCTTCGGCCCCTACAGCGCGCTGCGTCCCGCTGAATATTTCCATCTGCAGGGCGGCATCGACCGCCTGCACAGCGAGCGCGGCATGCCTAACGTCATGACCCCTGAGGGCACACTCCGCGCGCTCGGCCGTGATGCCGCATGGCCTTTGGACCTCGCTTGGGCACACCGCGACTTCACCTATGGCGGCGCTCAGAACGGCAACAGCTTCATGAAACTCAACGCCAAGGCTCTCGGAGAGTCAGAGTCAGCCAAGCAGTTTGCCCGTCGCGCCCAGCTGACCAATTATGAGGGCTACCGCGCCATGTATGAGGCCCGCAGTCCTCACCGTCAGGGCCTGCTGATATGGATGAGCCATCCCGCCGAGCCGTCAATGGTATGGCAGACCTACGATTATTATCTCGAGCCGACGGCCGGCTTCTTCGGCGTCAAGAAAGCATGCGAGCCGCTGCACATACAGTGGAATCAGCGCACCGACTCCGTCGAGGTGGTCAACATCAGCGCCGGCGACCGCCGCGACCTCACCGCCAACCTCAGCCTCTATGACATCGATGGCAAACTCCTCGCCACACGTAGCGCCGCTGTCAGCTCGGCCGAGGACACGACCACGCCGCTGATGCGCCGTCCGGCCGACTTCGACGAGCAGACACCCGTGGAGTTTGTCTGCCTGAGCCTCACTGATGCCGACGGCCGCGAGCTGTCACACAACGTCTATCTGCGCGGCCGCGAGGAGGGCAACTATCGCGCCTTGCTCGACCGCAAGCCTGCCGCGCCCGTGCTGCGCTCATGGAACGTGGGCGACGCTGCTGCCGACGGCTCTGTCGCCGGCACTGCGGTGATAGCCAACACATCGCAGCAGCCCGTCGTGATGGCCCGTCTCAACCTTGTGGCCGATGACGGCGACCAGATACTCCCCGTCACTTATTCAGACAACTACATCACCCTGATGCCCGGCGAAGAGGCCACAGTCACCGTCGGCTGGAACACTGCCGACGCCCGCTCAAGCGCCTCACCCCGCATCATCCTTTCGACCGTCCTCGACTGACAACCCGCAAAATATACACGAGGCCGCGCCAAATAGCGCGGCCTCGTGTATATAAGTAAAGTACTCTAAGGTACTTTTTTTCAATCAGTCGATTTTCTTGAGCTGGAGGGCAAAACCGCCGCCGCGGGCCATGCGGACGGGCACGACGGTCGAGCTGTCGGCATCGAAAGTGGTAATCAGATAGCTCTCGGGATTTTTGGCGTAATCGGCTGTCACGCCGTCAAAATAGAGCTTGGCCTGATATTTTGCGCCCGGCTCGAGGAAGTCGAGCTTGAGCTCATAGTTGCGCGCATCGCCGTTGGTGACACCACCCGCATACCAGTCGTCGGAATTCTTGTCACGACGGGCCACAACGATAAACTCGCCCGGCTCGGCGTCAAGATAGATTGACTTGGACCAGTCGACGGGCACATCCTTGATAAACTGGAAGGCGTCAGACTTGGCGGCATAATGTTCAGGCAGGTCGGCGGCCATCTGCAGCGGCGAGTACATCGTCACGTAGAGGGCGAGCTGATTTGCCACGGTGGCTTTCTTGTGCTCTGTGCTGCCGGGGACAAAGGTGCTCATATCCATCTCGAAGATGCCGGGTGTAAAGTCCATCGGACCGCCTTTGAGGCGTGTGAACGGCAGTATGGTCACATGGCCGGGCGACATGTTGCGGTACTCGGTGCCCATGGCGCTCTCGTTGCCGATAAGGTTGGGATATGTGCGGCAGAGACCTGTCGGACGTACGGCCTCGTGGCCGTTGACCATGATGTGCTTGTCGGCGGCCTTCTTGACAGCCTTGAGATAGTGGTTGACTGAGTTCTGATTATAATGATTCTCGCCTTTGGGGAGGATATTGCCGACATAGCCGCTCTTGACAGAGTTGTAGCCGTACTGATTCATAAGGTCATAGGCCTTGTCCATCCAGCGCTCGTAGTTGGGAATCGAGCCGGAGGTCTCGTGATGCATCATCAGACGGATGCCTTTTGAGTGGGCATAGTCGTTGAGGGCCTTGATGTCAAAGTCGGGGTAAGGGGTAATGAAGTCAAAGACAAAGTCTTTCTCCTTGCCGAACCAGTCTTCCCAGCCGATGTTCCAACCCTCGATAAGCAGCTGGTCGAAGCCGTTGTCGGCGGCGAAGTCTATATAGCGGCGGACGTTCTCGTTGTTTGCGCCATGCTTGCCGTTGGGCTTGGCCTTGGAGTAGTCAAATGTGGCGAGGTCAAAGTTCTCGGCGTCAGTGTAAGCCCACGAGCTCTTGCCGGTAATCATCTCCCACCATACGCCCATATATTTGACAGGCTTAATCCAAGAAGTGTCGGTGTAGTCGGTGGGGGCATTGAGGTTAAGCACGAGGTTAGAGGCGAGGATATCGGTAGCGCGGTCGCCTATCATGATGACGCGCCACGGGGTGTCGAAGGGCAGCTTGACCACGGCCTTGTCGCCGTCGCGGTTGGGAGTCAGCCATGAGGTGAACACCATCGTCTTGTCGTCTAAGTTGAGGTGCATCGCCGGGAAGTCAATCAGGGCAGCCTCGTGAAGATTGAGATAGGTCGAGTCGTTGGCCTTGAGCATGAGCGAAGTCTGCACGCCGGTCGGAGAGAACGAGGTCTGCGACACGTTGCCTGTGTGACCGTTCTTCTCGTTGATGCCGCGGATTTCGCTCAGATGCGAACGCGTATATTCATACTCCTGTGTGTCATAGTCGCCGGGGATCCACCACGCCGTGATGTCGCCGGGCATCGCAAACTGTGTCAGCTCGTCAGTGACAGTGAGTGACTTGCGACTCTGTCGCGGGAAGACGTATCTGAAGCCCACGCCGTCGTCAAACACACGGAAGACGATGTCCATCTTGGTCTTGGCCTTCTTATTCTCGAGCTTGACATACAGCTGGTTGTAGTTATCGCGGATAGAGTCGTTCTCGCCCCACACCGGTGTCCAGTATGAATCGGACGACGACGTGGCGGCCGACACAAGAGACATGCCCGATTTGAAATCCGTGCTGCCTTTGACATCAAAACCCAACTCAGAGCGGCCGATAAGAGACTGCCCGCGATAAGAGACTTCATAGCAGGGTGTGCCTGTGTCGCTTAGGTCAAATTTAAGGCTGATTTTGCCGTCAGGCGAAGTGACACTCTCGGCAGCCATACACGACACAGCCGTAACGGCAGCCATAAGCGCTGATACTAAAAGGTTTTTCATGAAAAAATTAATTAAGTAATTAGCTTAAAAGTATGATATATCTGTTTGATATGCAAAGATACGAATAAGTCGAGCGCAAATGCAAATTTATTTGCAATTTGCCTATATTAGCTATCTTAGCTATTTTAGCTATCTTATTAAGCTGAAGCTGACCGTGCGGCGGATGTCGGCCAAGGAGGAGCCGATGAGGGCACGGAACTCGCCGGGCTCGGCCACCCACTCGTGGCGCCGGTCGTCAAAATAGGCAAGCTTGTCAGAAGTAATCTCAAACTCGACCTCGACGGTCTCGCCCGGCTCAAGCGTCACCTTGCAGAAGTCCTTAAGTTCTTTGACCGGACGCGGCAGTGACGACTTTAAGTCGCTGATATATAGCTGTACGACCTCGGCGCCCCGGCGCGAGCCGGTGTTGGTGACGGGCACCGTGACCTTTATGCTGCCGTCGGCTGTCATCCAAGTGTCACTGACCTCGGGCTTACCGTAATCAAACGTCGTGTAACTCAGTCCGTGACCAAAAGCAAACAAAGGCTTGATGTCGCGGCGATAGCCCACAAATATGCCTTCGCCATAGTTGCAGTCGATGATATTAGAGCCGTCGGCGCGCGGCGTTCCGGGATATTCGCCCTCGCTGTGAGCGCCGACATCGGTCAGCGCCACCGGGAAAGTCATAGGCAGCTTGCCCGACGGATTGACATCGCCCGACAGGACTGAGGCAAGCGCGTTGCCGCACTCCGAGCCGAGATACCATGCCTGCACGACAGCCGGCACACTCTTTATCCAAGGCATCGCCACGGCATTGCCCGAGATGTTGACCACCACGAGGTTTTTATTGACCTTGGCGAGCGCGGCAATCAGTTCGTCCTGCCCGTAAGGCAGTCCGAGGCCGGCGCGGTCGGTGTCCTCGCAGTCCTGATGCGGTGATTTGTTGAGACCGCCGACAAAAATCACGACATCCGCCGCCGCGGCCGCTTTTACGGCCTCATCGACGAGTTCGGCAGCCGTGCGGCTGTCTTTTAGATTCTGGCCGGTCGTGACACCGTCAGCCTCGCCCGACGTGTCGCCGACATAGCCGCGGGCATAGACCACCTCGGCCTTGTCGCCGAAGCGGCGGCGTATACCCTCCAACGGCGAGATTTCATATTTGGCTTTCAGCGACGAACTGCCGCCGCCGACCGTCATCATCTTGACGGCGTTCTCGCCGATAACCGCGATTTTCTTAACGCGCTCGGTATCAACAGGCAGCACACCGCCTTCGTTTTTAAGCAGCACGATGCCCTCCTCGCCTATGCGTCGGGCCGCGGCGACATGCTCGGGCGAACACAGCGCGCCGAACGGCCGCCGCGTGTTCATATTGGTGCGGAAAGCAAGGCGCAGTATGCGGCGCACCTTGTCGTCAAGCTCGGCCGTGCCGGCACGGCCGTCTTTGATGCGGTCGAGATATGGCTTGGCGAGATAATAATTATCATATTCAGCGCCCGTGCCGAACTCTATGTCCAGACCGCCCGCGATGGCCTCGTCAGTATCGTGCGCGCCGCCCCAGTCTGACACGACCACGCCGTCAAAGCCCCATTCGCCTTTCAATATATCATTGAGCAGATGGCGGTTATGGCTCGCATGTATGCCTTTGTAAAGATTGTAGCTGCCCATCACGGCCCACGCTCCGCCGTCCTCGACCGCAGCTCTGAAAGCCGGCAGATAGATTTCGTAGAGCGTGCGGTCATCGACTACGGCATTGGTGGTGTGACGGTTGACCTCATGATTGTTGAGCGCGAAATGCTTGACACAGGCCGCCACACCGTTGCTCTGCACGCCTCGGATATAAGGCACCACCATCTTAGAGGCGAGATACGGGTCTTCGCCCATGTACTCGAAGTTGCGGCCGTTGAGCGGCGTGCGGTATATGTTGACACCGGGCCCGAGGAGCATGTCTTTCTTGCGGTAACGTGCCTCCTCGCCGATGCTGCGCCCGTAGAGCGACGCCATGTCAGGCGACCATGTGGCGGCGAGACAGGTTAGCGCAGGAAATGCGGTGCATGAGTCATTTGTCCACCCGGCCTGACGCCACTCGTCCCACAGCACCTCGGGACGGATGCCGTGCGGACCGTCTGTAGTCCATATCTCCGGGATGCCGAGACGCGGCACACCGGCCGACGAAAACTTAGACTGCGCGTGCAGCATGGCGATTTTCTCGTCTAAGGTCATGCGCGACAGCGCGTCCTCGACACGCTCGTCAATCGGCCGCGTCTCATCAAGATAGACCGGCACCGCAGCCGCAACCGTCACAAAACCCGACGCAGCAAAAAAAGCTGATAGCAAAATATTTTTCATCATAACAGACTTTAAGGTACTTATTAAGGCAATGCCCAAATATACAAATTATTTTTCACTTAGCGTCTTTAAGGTCCTCAAGACCCTATAAGCCCCATAGGCCCTATTGGCCTTATATCTTAATAAATAGTTAAAAATTAAAGATTTTTAGACTTTTTCGGAGGCTAATTATTACTTTTGCCGACTGTATGGCACTCAAACTCACCATCGATCAGGGCAACACGGCCGTCAAAACCGGAGTGTGGCGCGACGACAGCTTAATCGGCTATGACAGCCGCCGCGAGCTTGACGCTGACGCCATCATCTGCTTTGCCGACAAAATCTGCGGCCACGGCGGCAAGTTTGACGCGGCAATATACTCGACCGTCACCGCGCGCGACGAGCGTATCGTCGACGCCGTGGCCTCGCGCAGCAGCCGTTTCATCGAGCTGAGCGCATCGACACCACTGCCGCTGACCATAGGCTACCGCACTCGCGAGACTCTCGGTCTCGACCGCGTGGCCGCCGTAGCAGGAGCGATAGGCATGGCTCCGCAGGGAGCATGGACCTTGGTCGTCGACCTCGGCACAGCCATCACCTACGACGTCCTCTCGGCCGACGGCGTCTTTGTCGGCGGCAACATCGCCCCGGGCATCTTCATGCGTCTCGAGGCGCTCAACGCCTTCACGGCGCGTCTGCCGCTTGTCGAGACCGACGGTGACTGTCCGCTGTGGGGCTACGACACAGAGACAGCGCTCAGAGCCGGCGCCATCAACGGCGTGGTGGCCGAGATTCTCTACTATCGCTCGCAACTGCCGGGCGATGACCGCACTGTGGTGCTCACCGGCGGCTCGGCCGAACTTGTGGCCGGACGGCTTGATTTTGATGTGACCATTGACCATAACCTCGTATTAAAAGGATTAAACAGCATAATAAACCATAATGAAATTATCTAAAGTGCTATCCGGCCTCGCAGCAATGCTGCTCGCAGGCTCGGCTGCCGTCTCGGCCCAGAACTCGACTCTCACGCCATACTCACGTTATGGCTACGGCATACTCGGCGACAACGCCACATCGGCCCAGCGCGCCATGGGCGGCGTGGGCTATGCCATGAACTCAGGCCGTCAGATTAATGTCATGAACCCGGCTTCATACGCCATGTGCGACTCGCTGACTTTCCTCTTCGACATGGGTGTCGACTTCACCACTCTCTGGCAGAAAGAAAGTGTCGGAGGCAAAAACCTCTCCGAAAAACGCTATGGCGGCGGCCTCGACTACATCACCATGCAGGTCCCCGTATGGAAAGGCCTCGGTGCGAGTCTCGGCGTGCTGCCGTACTCGTCGGTCGGCTATGCGTTCGGCAATGACATCGACGATGGTGTCGCCGACCGTCAGGGCTCAGGCTCCATCAACCAGCTTTATCTCGGCGTCGGCTACCGCCCGTTCAACGGCTTCGCGCTCGGCGTAAACTTCGCATATCTTTTCGGCAACAATTATAACGACAGTTATATCACCACCGACGGCGGCTCTACGACACTCTTCGAGCGCCAGTTGGAGGTGCGTGACTGGCGCATGGACATCGGTCTGCAGTACAGCCGTTATATCCATCCCCGCCACCGCCTGACCGCCGGCATCGTCTACAGCCCCAAAAAAGACATGCACGGCCACGCCAAAACATACTCCTACGACGTCAACAATCAGCAGAACGCTCCCGAAGAAATCGAGAATATTCCGTTAAAAGGCAACTACTCCCTGTCGGAAACATGGGGCGTCGGTCTTGCATACGAATATGACCACCGCCTCTTCCTCGAAGGCGATTTCACATATCAGCCTTGGAGCAAGACAAAATATCGCGGCGTAGAGCAGGACGGCGTCACACCGCAGTTAGCCGACCGCTACAAAATCGCCGGCGGTCTGCAGTACACACCCCGTCCCCGCGGCAGCTATCTGCAGCGCGTGCAGTATCGCGCCGGTGCTTTCTTCAACCGCGACTATCTGCGCATCCGCGACAACAACCTGCGTGAGTACGGCCTGTCGATTGGTTTCGGCCTGCCCGTGCCCTCGTTCAAGACCATCGTGTCGCTCGGCGTCGAGTGGCGTCACCGTCAGGCCTACCCCAACCCGCTTATCAAAGAGAATTACATCAACCTCACTCTCGGCATCAACTTCAACGAGATGTGGTTCCGTAAGAGCCGTATCTATTGATGGACAGAGACTCAGACGACATAGACGCGACCTCGCGGCGACGCTCACAGGCGACATCCATGCGGCTGCTGCTTGCGGCTGTCGTGGCTCTCGGTGCGGCTGCAATGTCGTGCGGCGAGAAGGAGCGCGCCTATGTGGCCAATATCTCCGACGGCAATCACACGCCGACCATGACCACCTTGGATGTCGAGACATTTATCTCCGACTCGGGCTACACCCGCTATCACCTGTCGACTCCGCGCTGGCAGATGTTCGAGGAAGCCGCCGAGCCTTTCTGGCGCTTTCCCGAGGGTCTCGACCTGCAGCAGTATGACCTCGCGATGCGTCCCGACGCGACAATGACCTGTGACACGGCGACATATTTCAGCCGCAAGCGCCTGTGGCGTCTTGACGGACACGTCGTGATGGTCAATACCCTCCGCGACAGCTTCCTCTCGCAGCAGCTTTTCTGGGATCAGGCCAAACGCTTGGTCTACACCGACTCTTTCATTCACATAGTGCGCTCTGACCGCATCATCGAGGGTTATGGCTTCGAATCTAATGAAAACATGACGGCCTACTCCATCAACCGTCCGACCGGCATCATCCCCATCGAGCGCCGACGCCCTGACTCCGCCCCTGAGGCCATGCCGGCAGACAGTACCGACGCCGACAGCGTCGTCGAGGCTCCGACTCAGGCCTCACGCCGACGCCCGGCTGCGCCGCGACGGGTCGCCCGACCGACGACGTACCGACCCACCGGCACACCCTATGACATATCGGGCAATACCCCCGAGGCTCTCCGACGCTCAACCGACCAAACCGTCACTCCGCCGCGGCGCGTGACTCAATAAAATATTCCCGACTCTCCAAATCCTCGTAAAACAATGACACTCACCACTTGGATTATAATCGCCGCAATCTCGCTGTTGTTTTCGGCCCTCTTCTCCGGAGCCGAGATAGCATACGTCACATCCGACCGTGTGCGCGTCGAGATTGACGTCAAGCGCGGCGGCGTGATTGCCTCGATTATCAACCGCTTTTACGCCAACTCCGAGTTCTTCATCTCGTCGATACTCGTGGGCAACAACATCATGCTCGTAATCTACGGCATGGGAGCCGCCGCTTTGCTCGAGCCGTGGCTCTACCGCTACACCGACAGCGAGGCTGTCGTGCTCATCGAGCAGACTCTGATTTCGACGGCCGTCATACTGCTCGTCGGCGAGTTTATGCCCAAGACCATATTCCGCATTAACCCCAATTCGTCGCTCAAGATTTTCGCCCTGCCGCTATACATCTTCTATATCGTGCTATATCCGCTGTCGCTGTTCTCGACATGGCTCTCGCGCTGTCTGATGCGCATGCTCGGCATCAAGGACCGCAAGGCCACGCTGCGCCTTATATCTATCGGCGACCTCAACGACTACATCGAGGAGACAATCGACACAATGGAGGAGACTCAGACCCACGTCGAGAACGAGGTCAAAATCTTTCAGAACGCCCTCGACTTCTCGTCGACCCACGTGCGCGACTGCATGATACCCCGCAACGAGATTATCGCAGTCAATATAGCCACAACCACCCGCGACGACCTCTCGAAGCTCTTCACCGAGACCGGCCGCTCCAAGATTCTCGTCTACAACGACGACATCGACGACATACGCGGCTACATCCACGTCCGCGAGCTCTTTGACCCCGAGAGCGACTGGCGTCAGCACATACGCCCCGTGCTCTATGCCCCCGAAAACCTGCTCGCCAACAAGATGATGCGCCGCATGCTGCAGCAGAAACATTCGGTGGCCATCGTCATCGACGAGTTCGGCGGAACGGCCGGACTGCTCACACTCGAGGACCTCGTCGAAGAAATTTTCGGCGACATACAGGACGAACACGACAAGTCGCGCCCGACATCGCGACGCATAGCCGACGGCATCTACGAGCTCTCGGGACGCTGCGAGATTGCCGAAATCAACGAGGAGTTTGACCTCGACATCCCCGAGGACGAAGGCTACCAGACCATTGCGGGCTACATCCTGCAGTCTACAGGCACGATACCCTCCGAGGGCGAGACCGTCGTCATAGGCAACACCCGGCTTGACATTCTCCGCAAATCGGCCAACCGCATCGAGCTTGTACGACTCACCACCACCCCCGAGGGCAACGACGAGAAAGCCGACTGACAGCCGCGCCTGAATTTACGCATCTGAGATGGATTTCAACAGACTCAACGCCCACCCCCGCGACCCGCACATCTGTTTTGATGCGGAGACCCACACCTACACACTCGGCAGCGAGGTCTTTGACTCGGTGACGACCATCGTCGATGACTGTTTCGAGAAATTCGACGCCGACTACTGGGCTACGGTCAAATCGCGCGGCGACGAGGCTCAACGCCGCCGGCTCTTGGACGAGTGGGAGCGCAAAGGCCGCGAGGCGCGCGAGGCCGGCACGCTGATGCATGAGCGCATCGAGCGCCACTATCTCGGCTGCGAGCCTGACCCGGGGTCAAAGTGTGACCCGACATTCATCCGTTTTCTCGCCTTCGCCCGGCAGTTTGTCCTCCGGCCCTACCGCAGCGAGTGGCGCATCTACAGCGAGCCTTATCGCGTCGCCGGCACCCTCGACTTCCTCGAGCGCCGCCCTGACGGCCGTTTCGTAATCTACGACTGGAAACGCTCCACAAAAGTCGTTTCGCCCGACGGCCGCATACTCGACAACTGCTACGGCCGCACAGCCCGGCGGCCGATTTCGACTCTGCAGGACACCACCTACAACCATTACGCACTGCAGGTCAGCATCTACCGCTACATCCTCGAGCTGCACTACGGCATCAGCGTCTCCGAGGCCTATCTCGGCGTGTTCCACCCCGACATGCCGGGCTACTACCGCGTCGCGCTGCCCTATCTGCGTGACGAGGCCGAGGTCCTGCTAAAATCCCGACTGCAATGACACTCCCCGACGACTTTGTCAAATCAATGCGCGACATCGGCCTCGCCGAGCTGCCCGACGTGCTTATGTCGACCGAGCCGGAGACCTCGGTCAGAGTCAACT
>ENA-OYXU01000102-OYXU01000102.1-human-gut-metagenome-genome-assembly--contig:-NODE-102-length-36003-cov-9.609742_pt1 | contig 36003 bp, 27 predicted proteins | sample MGYA00243243_ERZ653435 | MGnify/ENA primary metagenome ERZ653435 (study PRJEB26926, sample SAMN06165113) | human gut metagenome | biome: ENVO:00009003; feature: ENVO:2100002; material: ENVO:00002003... | reverse complement strand
GTTGCCTTGGTGGGCCGTTACCCCGCCAACAAGCTAATCAGACGCATCCCCATCCCTGTCCGATAAATCTTTGGTTCCAATCTGATGCCGTCAAGGAACAACATCGGGAATTAGTCCGGTTTTCACCGGGTTATGCCCGAGACAGGGGAAGGTTGGATACGCGTTACTCACCCGTGCGCCGGTCGCCATCAAAGTCAGCAAGCTGACTTCATGCTGCCCCTCGACTTGCATGTGTTAAGCCTGTAGCTAGCGTTCATCCTGAGCCAGGATCAAACTCTACATTGTATAAAAATAGATTTTTATACGATTTCTGTCACGACTCGGGAATGAAAGCGAACTCTCATTTCTCTCGCTGCTCCAGAAATTGTAATTGTATCTTTGTCCGTCCATTTTGTGAACGAAAACTTTTCGTTTGTCTGACCGGATGACCATCCTCTTCATAATTTGAAGCTTAAAGTAAACACCATCTTCTCATCCGCATAAAAGCGGAAAGAATTGTCGGTTCGTTCAATTACCCAAGGTCAAGTCCCATTGTTTCCAACAAGAAATAACCTCGCTTCTTGTACTACTACTATCTGTCATGTAAATCTTTCAAAGAACTCTTTCTTTAACCGCCTTGAGAACTCATTGCTGAGGTATTTCTCAAAAGCGAGTGCAAAGGTACGGACTTTTTTCTAAACTACAAAATATTTCGAGGATTTTTTTAATAAAAATGCAATATTTTTCGTGAAGATTTACAAAAATACACTAAAGCGCTAAAAAAACAGGGAAAAAACGGTATTTTACCAACAAATCACGGTATTTAGTAAAAAACACGCCTAAAAGCTGTTTTACAACATAAAAACAGCAAAAAAATCCTATATAAATTTAGGCCGAGAAAAAAGTTCCTATATATATATAATATAAGGTGTATGGGTATTAAGCAATTTTATTTAAACGACAACAGATGGAACTTTGAACAAAGTTCCATCTGCCGCATACATGTATAATTATGAATGTTATTTTTCAGGCACCTCAGCTAATGCCTTCTTCACAAACTCCCAATAAGGAGCCACTGTGGAGATAAGGCAACGCTCGATGGTGGTGTGAGGTGAACGGAGCGTAGGACCAAACGACACAACATCGAGACCAGGATATTTGCCGAGGATGATTGAGCACTCCAATCCAGCATGGTCGACAACTACATTAGCTTCCTCACCTGTCATTTCCTTATAGACACGTGTGAGCATGGCAAGCAGCTCGCTCTTGGTGTTGGGATCCCAACCACAGTAACTGCCATCAGTGGCAATGGTGAAACCGGCAAGCTCGAAGGTTGCGGCAAGGGTGTCAGTGATATATTCCTTCGTGCTCTCGCGTGCCGAACGGGCAAGGATGCGCACATTGACCTTGCCTTCAGCAATGTCGATGATGGCAAGGTTGCTTGATGTCTCGACAACCGACGGGAACGACGGAATCTGACGGAGCACACCATTATGACAACCAAGAATAGCTGCGAGGATGCGCTTCTCGTCAGCAGCCGTCAACTGCTTTGCAGGCATATCCACAGTTACGGCAGTGAGGTCGATATTATCCTCAATCTCCGCAAACTCACTCTCGAAGAGAGCCTTGAAGTCGGCAACGAGAGCCTTGAGCTGCTCAACCTTGTCGGCAGCGACAGTCATCACGGTAGAACACTCGTAAGGAATGGCATTGCGCATGTTTCCACCATGCCAGGTGGCAAGACGGGCGCCAGTCTGAGCTATGGTAGCCTTCACGATACGCGCCATGAGCTTGTTGGCATTGGCTCTGCCAAGATGAATCTCCAAGCCAGAGTGTCCGCCCTTCATACCCTTGAGGGTGATGCAAACAGCAGCACCGGCAGTTGCAGGCTCCTCGGTATAGGTAGTCGTTGCGGTGATGTTGATGCCACCAGCAGAGCCTATACAGAACTGTCCCCAAGTCTCAGAGTCAAGATTCATCAAAATCTGTCCCTGCATCTGTCCTTCAGGCAGGTCGTTGGCACCATACATACCAGTTTCCTCATCGGCAGTAATAAGTCCCTCAACAGGACCGTGAACCAGAGTCTTATCCTCCATAACAGCCATAATGGTGGCAACGCCCATACCATTGTCAGAACCGAGAGTAGTGCCTTTGGCGCGCACCCACTCACCATCAATGTATGCCTCAATAGGGTCGGTCTCAAAATTGTGATTGCTTTCCTGTGTCTTCTGAGGCACCATGTCCATGTGAGCCTGAAGAATCACTCCCTTGCGATTCTCCATACCAGGAGAAGCAGGCTTGCGCATCACAACGTTTCCAGCAGGGTCGAGGAAAGTCTCCACTCCGGCATTCTTTCCGAAGTCAAGCAAAAACTGCTGTATTTTCTCAAGATGTCCAGAAGGACGGGGCACCTGTGTAAGAGCATGAAAGTTTTTCCAAATGCAAACAGGATTTAGATTTTTGATTTCGTTCATAATTCTTTGTTTTTAAATATTTATTGTATTTAGTTATCGTTTTACTATATGTCATTATTGCTGTAATACCTGTGCCGGGACGACTGCCGCAGCAGCCTTACGCTTCATCAAAGCCAACACCACCCAAGCCCAAATGCCGAGAAGTATAACCAGAACTGTCTGCACCGAGTGAACAATCAGCACGAAGTAAAGCGCACGATGGTCAACCACTCCATAAAGCATGAGCATGGTCTTTACGGCAAAATGCCATGAACCGGCACCGTTTGGTGTAGGCACAAGCACAGCAAAGCTGCCCACAACAAAGGTAACAAGAGCACACATTGGACCAAGATTCTCTGTAAAATCAAAACAGAAAAAAGTGAGATAGTAATGCAGGAAATAACTCCCCCATATACCTGCCGTATAAGCTATAAACAAAGGCACATTATTGATATGCCGAAGCGATAGCACTCCCTGCCATATTCCCGAAAATGTTGCCTTCACCTTATTATATATAGACATCTTGCGCAACAATATGTGAACAAGTGCCAAAACAGCTAATGCACAAATTGCCGTAACGACATAGCCCTCCCATGAGAAACGGCTCAATATTGACTCAATACTCGTGCCTGTCTGCGAGAAGAAAGTCATGAACACCGGTATCTGACACAAAAAAGCAATGACAGCAATAAGCATTATCACCAACGAGTCAACGGCACGCTCAGTGACTACTGTTCCCAGAGCCTGCGTAAACGATATTCCATCACAGCGTTTCAACACTCCACAACGGGTAAACTCACCGATGCGCGGCACCACAAGACTGGCAGCATAGGAAAGAAAGACGGCATGAGTACATGTGGATACCCGCGGATGCAGCCCCAACGGCTCCAAAGTCTGCCGCCACCGCCACCCGCGAAACATCTGTGCGGTTATGCCGAAAGGAAAGGACAGAAGCATCCATGTCCAGTCCATCTCATTGAGCAGCACGCTCCCGATGGTCTGAAAATCAAAATCGCGATACATCCAAAACAAGATGGCGCCACCAAGTATTATCGGCAGAAAAATCTTGACACTGATATTTATCAAATGTTTACTTTCCATAATATTCTGAAGAATACTTTGCAAAGGTACTAATAAAAAACGAAGAATGAAGAATGAAAAATGAAGAATCTTTTTTAAAAAGCATTTTTTAATATTTTTTATGCTGAAAATTCAGAATATTTGCTTACTTTTGCAGCGCGAAAAGACAAAACAAACTTACATTAAAAAATGAACAACACTATCAAATCACCATTGAGTGGCATCATTCCGCCACTCGTAACGCCATTGCTGGGCAATGACGTTCTTGACATCGAGAGTCTTGAAAACCTCATTGAACACCTCATCGCAGGAGGCGTTCACGGACTGTTTATCCTCGGCACCACCGGCGAGGAGCAGAGCCTGAGCTACCGTCTGCGCCAGCAGATGATTCGCGAGACATGCAGGATAAACAACGGGCGTCTGCCTGTATTGGTCTGCATCACCGACACATCCATCGTGGAGAGTGTAAACCTGGCAAAGGTTGCAGCCGAATGCGGTGCCTCTGCCGTGGTGAGCGCGGCACCATACTATTTTGCCACCGGCCAGCCAGAGCTTGCCGAGTTCTACGAAGACCTGCTGCCGGAACTGCCGCTGCCACTGTTCCTCTACAACATGCCAAGCCATGTAAAGGTGAACTTCGCGCCAAGCACCATCCACCGCATAGCGGAGAATGAGAAGGTGATCGGCTTCAAGGACAGCTCTGCCAACATACCCTACTTCCAGTCGGTGATGTACACAATGAAAGACCGCCCCGACTTTGCCATGCTCATGGGTCCCGAGGAAGTGACGGGCGAGTGTGTGATGCTGGGAGGCCACGGCGGCATCAACGGCGGCGCCAACATGTTCCCCGAGCTGTATGTGGCAATGTACAACGCGGCAAAGAGCGACAACATCAGTGAGGTGCGCCGCCTGCAGAAGTACATCATGCAGATAAGCACAACGGTCTACAGCGTGGGCATGCACGGGTCGAGCTATCTGAAGGGTCTGAAGTGCGCCTGCTCGCTGCTGGGCGTTATCAAGGACGATTTCGTGGCAGCACCTTTCCATAAGTTCAACGCCCCTGAGCGCGCAAAGATTCAGCAAGCCCTGGAGCAGCTGCCGATAAAGAACGGCAAGCTTGACATCTGGTAAAACCTTACGCCTTGTTAATAAAAACAACAATCGACCTAAAAGACTAATGAACATATTTGACCTGATAGTATTTCTGATCTTCACCGTCGGCACAATCCTCTTCGGATACATGTTCGGGCGCAAGAAGCAGAGCAGCGAGGAGTTTACACGCGGAGGAGGCAAGGTGCCCGGATGGGTTGTGGGCCTGTCCATCTTTGCCTCGTTCTGCAGCTCCATATCCTTCCTTGGCTATTGCTCGTCGGCATTCAGCGGCAACTGGAACGCCTTTGTGTTCACCCTGTCCATCCTTCCTGCCGGCCTGCTTGCCATGAAATATTTCGTGCCGTTCTACCGGTCGCTCGGCAGCATCAGCGCCTACAGCTACTTTGAGGAGCGGTTCGGGCGGTGGGCACGGCTGTACGCCTCCACTTTCTACCTGTTCACCCAGGTGTGCCGCTCGGGCGCGATACTCTATCTTCTTGCCGTCCCCATGAACGTGCTTATGGGCTGGAGCATCCCGATGGTGGTGACATTCACCGGACTCGGAATTATACTGTACAGCCAGAAAGGCGGTTTGAAATCGGTGATATGGACCGAGGCGATACAGGGCGCCATACTCATAATCGGAGCTGTGGTGTGTCTCATCGTGCTGCTCACTGGCATGCCCGAAGGCCCGTTGCAGGCATTCCGCATCTGCATCGACAACGACAAGTTCTCGCTTGGCAGCTTCAACGGCTCGCTGGTGGAAAGCACTTTTTGGGTGTGCCTCATCTATGGCATGTTCACCAATCTCAACAACTTCGCCATCGACCAGAGCTACACCCAGCGCTATTGCGCAGCCCCCAGCCTTGGCGAGGCCCGCAAGAGCGCATTCTGGGGCTCCATGCTCACCCTGCCCGTCAACGTTGTGCTGTTTCTCATTGGCTCGTGCCTGTTCGCGTTCTACCACGTCTATCCCGACCTGCTCCCCGCCGACATCAAGAGCGACTATGTGTTCCCCTATTTCATAATTAATGAACTGCCCGTGGGACTCGTCGGACTTCTCATAGCCTCGATATTCTGCGCCGGCATGAGCACCGTGGCAACGGGAGTGACGTCATCGGGCACCATCGTTATGACCGACTTCTACTCCTACCTGCGCCCCCAAGCCAGCGACGAGAGCAAGGTTGTGGTGCTGCGCGTGGCGAGCGTCGTGGTGGGCCTGCTTGGAATATGCGTGGCACTGTGCTTCCTGTTTGTCGACAATGCTCTCGATGCGTGGTGGGCTCTCAGCAGTGTCTGCTCGGGCGGCGTGCTGGGTATGTTCCTTCTGGCATATCTCTGCCCCAAAGCCGAAAAGCAGCAGGCTGTCATCGGCGTTGTCATTGGTGTTGCCGCCCTGATACTCATTGCCCTTCAGACCAAGCTCACCGAATGGTTCGACATTCCGCAGCTGGTACACATCAATCTCGGCATCGTAATCAGCACGCTCATCATATTTTTGACAGGTTTCCTGCTGTGCAGTTTTAAGAAAAGCAACAAAACAGCATAAAGCGGCTTACAATATGTAAGCAAACACACTTATTTTAATATAAAAGTGCAACAAAACGCCGTTTTTAATCTATTTTAAGTAGATTGATACGGCGTTTCTCATTTATTTGTTGTAATTTTGCCCCGCATTTCAAACAAAATAAAAAAGAAAAGACACATGAAAAAGATTAGAGCAGCCGTAGTTGGCTACGGAAATATCGGTAAATTTACGATTGAGGCTCTTGAGGCTTCAAATGATTTCGAGATTGCAGGCGTTGTGCGCCGTAACGGTGCAGAGAACAAGCCAGCCGAACTGGCACAGTATGAAGTGGTGAAGGACATCAAGGAGCTGAAGGATGTCGACGTGGCTATTCTCGCCACTCCTTCGCGCAGCTGCGAGGAGTATGCCAAGCAGATTCTGCCCCTTGGCATCAACACCGTTGACAGCTTCGACATTCACACAGGTATTCTTGACTACCGCAACACCCTCATGCCTATCTGCAAGGATCACAACTGCGTGAGCGTTATCTCCGCTGGATGGGATCCGGGAAGCGACTCCATCGTGCGCACCCTCATGCAGAGCCTTGCCCCGAAGGGATTGAGCTACACCAACTTCGGTCCGGGCATGTCGATGGGCCATTCTGTTTGCGTGCGCTCCAAGGAAGGCGTCAAGAACGCACTCTCAATGACCATCCCACTGGGTGAGGGCATCCACCGCCGCATGGTGTATGTGGAGCTTGAGGACGGCGCAAAGCTCGAGGATGTGACAGCAGCCATCAAGGCAGACCCATATTTTGCAAGCGACGAGACCCACGTATTCGCCGTGTCATCAGTAGACGATGTGCGCGACATGGGCCACGGCGTAAACCTTGTGCGCAAGGGTGTGAGCGGCAAGACCCAGAACCAGCGCTTGGAGTTCAACATGAGCATCAACAACCCCGCACTCACAGCTCAGGTGCTTGTTAATGTGGCACGCGCCTCAATGCGCATGCAGCCTGGATGCTACACCATGATTGAGATTCCTGTGGTGGATATGCTCGCCGGCGATCGCGAGGAGCATATCGCTCACTTGGTATAAAGAGTTAGGGGGAGTTATTTCTCCCCCTCCTCCAGAATCTTCTGGATTTCCTCGTCGGTCTTTGTCAACTTGCTCTTGCACAGCGTAATCAGTTTCTGCGCTTTTTTCAGTTGCTCGGCAAGCTGGTCGATATCAAACTCATTGTTTTCCATCTTGCGCACGATGTCCTCAAGTTGTTGTAGTGCCTCTTCGTATTTCATTGTTTATTCTTGTTTTGTAGTTTCTACTGTTGATATTGCCTTGCCCTTCATCAATCGGGTCTCAATTACATCCCCTGCCTTAAGCTCAGAAATGTTGCGCACCGCCTTGCCGTTAAGCGTTGTTATGCTGTAACCCTGCCGTAATATCTTCTCCGGCTCCATTGCCTTGGCACGCTGTGCGAGCATTTCCATGCGGTGACGCTCCCTGACAAACCGCTGCTGCATGGCAGACAGCAACCTCTGCATATACATGTCAAGAGTTGCCGTATGCTTTGTTTTCACCACCGAGAATATCATCGGCACACGTGCCGCAAGTGTCTGTATGCGCTGCTGCTCCGTGTTGATAATTCCCCATACGATGCCTGCCATCGCATCGCGGCAAGAGTCGATATGGTCGCTCACCTCCTTCAGCCGGCTTATCAGCAGCGCGGCGGCGGCAGTGGGAGTCTTCACCCGTGTGTGGCTTATCATGTCGAGAATGCACTCGTCGCGGTCGTGCCCTATGCCGGTGATTACCGGCAGCGGGAAGTTTGCCACATTCTCAGCCAGCGGCAGCGAGTCGAAGCCCGACATGTCGCTCGCGGCTCCTCCGCCGCGGATTATCACCACGCAGTCGAAGTTGTCAATCTCAGCATTTATCCTGTCGAGCGCAGCTATCACGCTCCGCTCCACATTCTCCCCCTGCATCGTTGCGGCAAACAGGCGGACGGTGAACTTAAAGCCGTATTCATTGTCTGCGAGCTGGCGGCAAAAGTCGCCATAGCCTGCGGCGGTGTCGCTGCTTATCACGGCAATGCGCTGGGTGAACAGCGGCAGGGGCAGTTCCTTGTTCAGTTCCCACACTCCCATCTCCTTCAGCTGGCGGATAATCTCAGCACGGCGCCGCGCCATGTCGCCGAGGGTGAACGTGGGGTCGATGTCGGTGACAATCCACGAGAATCCGTATGCCTCATGAAACTGGGGATAAACTTGCAACAGCAGTTTCATGCCCGGACGGACACGCTCCCCTGTGACACGCTCAAAGTGGGGGCGCACCATCTGCCATGTGCTTGCCCAGCATTTTGCCGAGGCACGGGCTATTGGGGTGTTGCTGTTGTCAGCCTTCTCAATCAGCTCCATATAACAGTGTCCGCGGTTCTCGCGCACTTCCGAAAGTTCCGCCATCACCCAGTATTCCTGCGTAAGGCTTTTGTCGATAGCCTGGCGCACGAGTGAGTTCAAGGCGTGTAGAGTATAATGTTTGGGAGTCATATCTGTGGGGTTGATTGGGGTTGCTGATTCTGTTCCTGCTGTAATATATGCTGACGTTGTTCTTGCTGCACGGTATTCTGATTTTTCTGCAATTCAAAGCGGCCAATCATCAGGGCGCGCCACATATCGGGGATGCCATAGCCCTGCACGTTGTCGGGATGCTGGCGGTTGTCGCCCACGCTGCGCACCAGTTCCATTACCCCCCGGGCGGTCATGTGGGGCAGAGCCTGCCACAGACAAGCCACCATTCCGCACAATGTCGGCGAGGCAAACGAAGTGCCCATTTCGCGTATTATGGTGCCTCGTGCCGACAGTGCCGTTGCCTCGGCACCCATAGCCATCACGTCGGGCTTCACCCTGCCGTCCTGCGTTGGTCCCACCGCACTGAACGGTGCCACGGTGCGTTGCGGCGACACAGCCCCCACGGTGAGACAGTCGAAGGCATCGGCAGGAAATGTGAGTTTCTTCCACGCCCTCATTCCGTCGTTGCCTGCACTGTTTACAAGCACAATGCCTTTGTCGGCAAGCATCGACGCCGTGTGCGATATCAGTGCCGTATACCCGTCCAGCTGCCAGCGCTCATGGCTGTCGCAGCCGTCATCGTATGTGCTGTAACCAAGGCTGCTGTTGATTATATCCACTCCCACAGAGTCGGCAAACTCGGCAGCCATCGTCCAATAATCCTCCTCCACCTCCTGCTCGGTATCGGTGTCCTCGCAGCGCAACAGCCAGTACGATGCCTCAGGGGCCGTGCCCACGAACACTCCGGGGCAGCTCACAGCCATGGTCGACAACACTTTGGTGCCGTGCTCGCCCACCACATATACTGAAGGAGCCGCAGGATATACAAAGTCCCTCGTGCCCAATATCCTTGTATGTTGGAACGCCGGAATCCTGTTTACATTCATGAAACCTCCGTCGAGCACGGCTATAGTCATACCCTTGCCCTTATATCCCGCAGAGTGCAGACGGCTGCCATTGTGCATGTCTATCTGCGTTTCGCCCTGTGCATAGTACGAGGTTTTCACGCTGTCCCAATGGTTGAAAGTGTCGTGAACCCTCGGCGGCACCTTTATGGGAACAATTGAGTCGGGGGCTGTCCACACCTTTTTCACCGACCTGACAAACGGCAGCCGTGCCAGCGGCTCTATCATCGCGGTGTCTGCCACACGCACCAACACGGTGTTGTTCCAGCGGCTTGTGCCCACAACTTCGGTTGCCCTTGTACGTAACTGCCTGAGATAATTGTCGCAGACTGGCAAATCCGTGCTGTCAACGGGAAGATTCTGGCGCCTTCTGCGCTCCACGCTCTCACGCGACAGAAACCTTTGCGGACGGTCCAAGGAGTAGTCCGTGCCCTGCTTGTCCTTAAGCTCAAATCGGTAGATATAGCATTTTCCCCCGGGAAACTTCTTTTTCCCCGGTGCTCCCTTGGCACTGGCTGCAACAACAGCCGTCAATGCCAAAAGCAATGTCAATATGGTGCGATATGTCAGATTCATCAAGTCCGATTAGGAGTGTGGAGCTATTCTTTCCCGCCTATCAGTCTCACAGGCTCTGCCTCACCTGCAATCCAATAGTCGCTAATCTTTCGGTGCTCACCCGAGAAATTCACACCTATCTTATATATATGGCGCGAGTCATTGACAAAGGGGTCGGCATATCGTTTGGTCTCTATCTGCTGGAGGGCATCGGCGGAAGTGCCGTTATATTTCAGTTCAAAAATATAAACATAATCCTTTGCCTTTATCTGAATGTCGATGCGTCCGTCGCTTGTTGGACGTTCAGCCTGCACGTCCAACCGATAGCTCAGCAGTTTAAAGATAAGATAGACTACATTGTGGAAATCTGTTTCTCCTGCTCCAGCCACCTGATAGTTACGGTCGGAAAGGGCTGTTTGCAGGCGTTTCATAAAGTCGTGTACCCGTCCTGCCCTAATGTCCTTGGTAAAATCAGAAATAAAGCCGGTGGTCTGTTCTTCCTTAATGCCGGTGTAGTAAGGCAGCAGGAACCTGCTGAAGCCACTCGACACTTCCTCGTTGGGAAAGCCAAGGGTATAGGTATAGGTTTCAAAATCGTAGTCCTTTATTGTAAGATAACCGCTTTGATACAAAATATGGACTATATTTGAGGACAACACATCTGTATTTGACAGGTCGTCCAAATCCAGCTGTTCATTCTCCATATCATACAAGTCATAGTCACGCTGCAGCAACAGTCTGACGAGATATGTCGGCGTACCCGTAGCAAACCAAAACGATACATACATCTTTGAGTTGAACGCGTTAAGCAGGCTGAACGGATTGTACATTGCAGGAGATTCCTGATTGAAGTGATAGCCGTCGTACATTCTCTTCAGATGCGCCTTAGCCTGTTCAAAGGTCTCGCGGTTTCTTTCTCCCATTATCCTTATCGACTCATCGAAATAGTCACGCAACTCGTCCTCGGAAATGCCGCAAATGGTGGAGTAGTCAGCATTGAGACTTATGTCCTGAAGATTGTTCAAACCGCTGAAAATACTTACCTTGCCAAACTTTGCCACCCCTGTGAGGAAGATAAACTTCAGATAGCGGTCGGAAGTCTTCAGCTCCGAATACAGTGCCCTCAGCTCGTCTCTGTATCTTTGGGTGAGAGCCTCGTTGCCGATGGCTTCGAGCAGCGGCTTGTCATACTCGTCGATGAGCACAACAACCTTCTGCCCCGTCTTTTCGCATGCTGTCCTGATAATAGCCTTAAACCGCAAATGGCAGCTGTCACTCTGCCTTTTTACTCCATATATTCTCTCCCATTCCGACAGGCTGTCGTCCAGCACCCTGCCCAATTCCTCGGGAGTGGTGTACATTCCTGAATTCAGGTCGAGATGCAGCACGGGATGCACCGTCCATTTCTTTTCCAGCTTCTCTATGGCAAGTCCCCTGAACAGTTCCTTCCTTCCCTGAAAATATGCCTCCATGGTAGACAGGAGCAGGCTTTTGCCGAAACGGCGCGGGCGGCTGAGAAAATACACACTGCCCTCATGCGACAGCTTATAAATCAGCGCAGTCTTGTCTACGTAAACGTAACCCTCTCCACGCAACTTCTCAAATGTCTGTATGCCTATAGGATATATCATTGTTGTGCTTTATTTAATGCGACATCACATTATCAGCCGCAAAAGTACAACTTTTATTTCATATCACCAAGACTTTTCACACTTTAGCGGCTTGCGCTTCCCGTTAAAATACATTAATTTGCGGATAATATCCACCCTTTGCATGCAGCATTACGAAAAAAAAGCGTAACTTTGCACCGCAACTCTTTTAAAAACAACTTTAAGACATAAGACTAAGAATTAAGACAATGAGCACTACCCTTTCATCATACAAGGAGCTTATCCCGGCAGGCCGTCACGGAGATAACGGGGGGGGTAGTACGTAAGCCTCAGTTTTTAAGCCACATCACAGGAAGCCTTCCGCAGGTGTCATCACGACATCGGCGGAAGGCTTTCCGCGTATTGCCGCCTGCACTGGCAAAGACCCGCAAATCATAAATTATTAATTCATTAAAACATAAAAACAACTATGACAGAGAACAAGAGACGTAAGCCATACATGAAGCCGAGTATGGAAGTGATTAAGGTAGAGACCACGAGCATTCTTGCCGGAAGCCCTAACCTCCAAAACAGCATCGAGGGTTATCAAGGTGAGAATGATTGGACTGACGTGGAAGCAACGGAATAACAATAAAAACACAGCAACAGAGAAAAACAATGAAGAGAATTATAAGTTATTTTGCAATGGCAATGGTGCTGACGGCTTGTGGCAGCGACGACGAGATTCTTAACGACGTGCAGCGCGGCGACAGGCATCCGCTGCAGTTCACAGCCGCGGTGGAGGACATACAGACCCGAGTGACAAGCGACAACAAATGGGAGGATGGCGACATAATCGGCGTAAAGATAAGCAATGACCCAAACAACACCATAGGACAGTATAAGCTCAATGCCGACGGCACAGTGAAAGAGGTGATTAAAGGCGTTGAGTGGCAAGGCACTGAATCTGCCACCGTCACGGCATGGTATCCCTACGCTGAAAGTGCGGAAAGAAAGAACATTTCCAACCAGCAGGACGGCTATACTGCTCACGACATCCTCCGTGCCGAGACTAAGGGCAGCAGCGCCGCTCCCGTAGATTTGGTGTTCAAGCATCAGATGGCAAAGGTGAGGTGCAGGCTGAAAGCTACTTACGAAGGCAGAGACATCAGCATCAGCGGAGCCACAGTGAAGTTTAATAGCATAATTTTGATAATCGTAGAAAATGGGGAAGTGCGCAAAGACGAGCTATTCGGTGAGATTACACCTTATGAAGACTCTAAGAGCGGTGTGACGACATACACCGCCATGCTCCCACCACAGACCGTCACGGCAGACACAAAGTTCATAAAGATTACAATTGGTGACAAGACTGTCTACTACAAACCTGCCCAAGACATAACGCTGGAAGCAGGCAAGTCATACAACTACAATATCAAGATAGCAGATGTGCCTGACAATACAATTGACTCCAAGGGCACATATCATGTATATAAAGCCGAGGGACTGAAAGCATGGGCGGAAGCTGTGAAAGACAACCCTGCCATAAACTGCATACTTGAGGAAAACATCACGATGTCTGGCAACTGGACGCCGATAAGCTCTTTCAAAGGCACATTCGACGGCAACGAGCACACCATCAGCGGGCTTAAAGTCAACTTGACAGACGAAAACTATGCCGGCTTTATCGACAGACTGGACGGCGGAACGGTGAAGAACCTGACGCTTGAAAACGTCAATATAACAGGGAAAGAGCTTTCTGCCGGCGGCGTGGCTGGCGACTGTTATGGAGGCATTATCGAGAACTGTCACATAACGGGCACGGGCAGAATCAGTGTGACTGAAGAGTCGTCTGCAAGTGAAATCGGTGGCATTGTAGGAAGTAATAGCAACGGTACAATTTTAGCCTGTCATGTGTCGAAAGAATACAGTGTAGGCACAGACGCAACAATGGCTCAAACTTTTATAACTGGAGGAATTGCAGGCAAAAATTCAGGAGGAACAATCAAGGGATGCTATGCATTATGCTCATTGTATGGAACGAATGTTGGAGGAATATGCGGAAAAAACTCGACATATGACGACACTGAATCCAGCTATATCGCCTGCTATTCCAATTGCCGTTATAATGCATCAGGAAACGCTGGCGGCATCTTGGGAAGCTTCTCGGAAAACCCAACATTCACACAATGCTATTATCAGAATGGTGTCGGTAGCGGCGTGGGCGGTGAGTCCGACAACAAGCATAACGGTGTGGTAAGTGTTTTTGGCACCGATTCATGGCAGAACAATAATATGTTAATGAATGAAGCGCTGGGGGAAGACTTCGGCTACAAGTACGTTGTTAATGGAAATCCCATTTCCCAAGACGAGCCGCTCATTCTCGTGAAGAAACAGTAAAAACGACCCATGAATGACCCTCTTAAACGACCCATGAATGACCCTCTGAGGTGACCCATGAATGACCCGTTGAGGTGACCCATTCATGGGTCGTTGGAGAGGGTAAAAGCAGAGTGAATAATCACAATAATATTAATTTTTAAAACTTAAACAACAATGATTGACTTCGAGATTAAATCAAAGGTGCAACCATTAGGCAAGCGCAAGGGGCAGACCGTTTACTACGCACAGCCCAAGACAAACCAGAAGATGACAAACAAGGCAGTGGTGGACCACATAGTGAGAGAGACCTCGCTGAGTGCCGGCGACGTGAGCAACGCCCTGATAAGCCTGAGCAACGTGGTGTGCGAGGCTCTGAAGCTGGGCATGAGCGTAGACCTTGCCGACCTCGGTTCGCTGCGCCTAAGCGTGACATCGAAGATGATGGACACGCCCGAGGAGGTGACCGTGAAGGATGCGTTGAACACGCCGAAGATAGTGTTCAACCCCAAGCAGACAATGCGCGACGCCGCCAACTCGGTGGAGCTGAGCATCGACCACAGCCGCGTGACTCCGGCAGGCAAGGGCGACACCCCAAGCGGCGGCGAGGACGAAGGCGGCAGTGACAGCGAGCTTTAAATAGCGTTCAGTGTTTAGTGGGAGGCTATTAGCCCAATAAGCCTTATAGGCCCAATAAGCCCTATTAGCCCAATACACGCTTCCGCGCCATCTCGCTAAACACTGAACCCTCCCTCCCCATCTCGGCATAAAAAAACATTAAAAAGAAGCATATAATAAATGATTCTTCATTCTTCATTCTTCATTCTTCATTTTTTTTCGTAACTTTGCAGCCGATTTAAGTATCGGAGATGAGCAATAAACAAGCAACATTAGATTTAGGAACCAAACCGGTGGGCAAATTGCTGTTGCAGTATGCCCTGCCGGCAATTATAGCCATGACCGCCTCATCGCTCTACAACATGGTGGACAGCGTGTTCATAGGTCAGGGTATGGGGGCAATGGCAATCGCAGGACTTGCGGTGACTTTCCCGTTTATGAATCTCAGCGCAGCCTTCGGAGCCGCCATCGGCATAGGCTCGTCGGCACTTCTGTCGGTGAAGCTCGGACAGAAGGACTACTCCATAGCACAAAGGATATTGGGCAACAACGTGACGCTGAACATCATCGTGGGAATAATGCTCACAGTGGTGGGACTGCTGTTTCTCGACCCCATACTGCTGTTTTTCGGAGCATCGGAGCAGACCCTGCCCTACGCCCGTGAGTATATGGAGGTGATACTTCTGGGCAATGCCGTGACCCATCTTTATTTAGGCATGAACGCCATGCTGCGCGCAGCCAGCAAGCCGCGCCAGGCTATGTATGCCACAATATTTACAGTGCTGCTCAACACCGCGCTCGACCCGCTGTTTATCTACACATTCCAGATGGGAATACGTGGAGCGGCAGTAGCCACAATACTGTCACAAAGCGTTGCGCTGATGTGGCAGTTCCGCCTGTTCAGCAACAAGCAGGAGCTGCTCCACCTGAAGCGCGGCATCTACGGATTGAAGAGCCACATTGTGAAGAACATCATCGCCATAGGAATGTCGCCGTTTGCCATGAACGTGTGTGCCTGCGTGGTGGTGATATTCATCAACAACGGACTGCAGCGTCACGGCGGCGACATGGCAATAGGCGCCTACGGAATAGTGAACCGCATTGCCTTCGTGTTCGTGATGATATGCATGGGACTGAACCAGGGCATGCAGCCGATAGCAGGCTACAACTACGGGGCGCAGCACCACGACCGGCTGATGCGAGTGCTGAAGCTGGCTATAATATCGGCAACGGTAATCACCACAACGGGATTTCTCGTGGCAATGCTTGCGCCACGCATCTGCGTGAGCCTGTTCACACACGACGAGGAGCTGATAACAATCTCGGTGAAGGTGATGCGCATCATCATGTGCATGTTCCCCATCGTGGGCTATCAGATGGTGATAACCAACTTTTTCCAAAGCATAGGCAAGGCAAAGGTGAGCATATTCCTCTCGCTGTCGCGCCAGCTGATATTCCTGCTGCCGCCGCTCATCGTGCTGCCGCAGTTCTGGGGCATCGACGGCATACTGTGGAGCATGCCGCTGAGCGACCTCATGGCAGCCGTGGTGACAGCCATAATCATGGGAACAAAACTAAAAACACTATAACGATATGGAACAAGACAAAATTATTATCAACATCGGCCGCAGGATAGGCAGCGGCGGCAAAGTGATAGCCAGACTGCTGGCAGAGCGGTTTGGCTGCAAGTTCTACGACCAGGAGCTGCTCAACCTTGCAGCCAAGGAGAGCGGATTCTGCGAGGAGTTTTTCCGTCAGAACGACGAGCGCAAGGGATTCTTCCGCAACTTGTTTCATATCCACACGCCGTTTGTGAGCGACAACAGTTTTTATCAGAACGACTTCTCGCAGGAGAGCCTGTTCAAGATTCAGAGCGACGTGATACGCAAGGCTGCCGACGAGGGGCCGTGCGTGTTTGTGGGGCGCTGCGCCGACTATGTGCTTCGCGACAATCCCAACTGCTTCAGCGTGTTTATCACCGCAGGCATGGAGTCAAGAGTGGCAGCGGTGGCAAGCCGCAGAATGTGTGATGAGAGAGAGGCACAAAAGCTTATTGAGCACGGCGAGCGGCAGCGTGCCGAATACTACAATTACTACACCGGCAAACGGTGGGGCGACAGCGCAAGCTACGACCTGTGCATCAGCACCGACATACTGGGAGTGGAGGCAACGGCGAAAGTGATTGAGGACGTGATACGTCAGCGAATAGAGAGAGACAGGAAATAGAACTTACACCTTATTATAATACATAGAACTAAGAAGATGAAGAAAATTTTGTTATTGGGCTCAGGCGAACTGGGCAAAGAGTTTGTGATTGCGGCTAAGCGCGCCGGTGTTTATGTTGTGGCTTGCGACAGGTACAATGATGCTCCTGCCATGCAGGTGGCAGACGAGCGTGAGGTGTTCTCGATGCTCGACGGCGATGCGCTCGACGCAGTGGTGAAGAAGCACCAACCCGACATTATCGTGCCAGAGATTGAGGCAATACGCACCGAGAGGCTCTTCGCCTTCGAGGAGCAGGGCATCCAGGTGGTACCGTCGGCACGCGCCGTCAACTACACCATGAACCGCAAGGCTATCCGCGACCTTGCATCGAAGGAGCTTGGACTGCGCACAGCAAAATATTTCTACGCCAAGACCTTTGCAGAGATGCAGGAGGCAAGCCGTGAGATCGGTTTCCCATGCGTGGTTAAGCCGCTGATGTCGTCTTCCGGTCACGGTCAGAGTACAGTGACACGTCCCGAGGACCTTGAGAAGGCATTCAACGATGCCATGGAGGGCAGCCGCGGCGACGTGAAGGAGGTAATCATCGAGGAGTTCATTCATTTTGAGAGCGAGTTCACACTGCTCACCGTCACACAGAAGGACGGCCCTACTCTATTCTGCCCGCCTATAGGACATGTGCAGAAGGGCGGCGACTACCGCGAGAGCTGGCAGCCATACGCCATTTCAGCAGAAGGACTGAAGCAGGCTCAGATGATGGCAGAGAAGGTGACCGCCGCACTCACCGGCGCAGGCATCTGGGGCGTTGAGTTCTTCCTCACAAAGGAAGGTGAAGTTATCTTCTCCGAGCTGTCTCCACGTCCGCACGACACTGGTATGGTGACTCTCGGCCACACCACCAACCTATCAGAGTTTGAGCTTCACCTGCGTGCCGTTCTCGGTCTGCCAATAGCCGGCATACATCTTGAGCACGCCGGAGCAAGCGCCGTGGTTCTCTCGCCTGTTGAGTCAGACAAGCCGTTAGAGTACAATCTCGTTGATGCCCTGAAGGAAGACCACACCCGCATCCGCATCTTCGGCAAGCCCGAGGCTCACGTGGGCCGCCGCATGGGTGTAGTGCTCTGCTACGGTGAGGTGGATGCCGACATCAATGCCCTGCGCGACAAGGCAAAGCGTCTGGCTGATACTATCCTTTAAGAAACAAAAAGGAGGTGTGTCAAAAAACAACCTCCTACTTACTTTTAGGCACAGATTACACTCTAATCCGTGCCTAATTTATGTCATTATGATTTGCTCTTAACTCCTCAACATTACCTGTCCCCATACATCGAGTCGTAATACTTCTCGTATTCGCCCGACGTGATATTATCCATCCATTCCTGATTGTCAAGATACCAGCGAACGGTCTTCTCTATGCCCTCCTCAAACTGCAGGCTTGGCTCCCAGCCGAGCTCTTTCTGCAACTTTGTGGAGTCAATGGCATAGCGTGCATCATGTCCCAGACGATCGGTAACGTATGTTATAAGGTCAAGGTCGGCACCCTCAGGACGACCCAGAATCCTGTCAACGGTCTTGATTACAGTCTTGATAATGTCAATGTTCTTCCACTCATTAAAACCGCCGATGTTATAAGTCTCTGCAACCTTGCCATTATGGAAAATCACATCAATGGCGCGGGCATGATCTACCACATACAGCCAGTCGCGCACGTTCTCGCCCTTGCCATATACCGGCAGCGGCTTGCGGTGACGGATATTATTGATAAACAGCGGAATAAGTTTCTCGGGGAACTGGTATGGTCCGTAATTGTTAGAGCAGTTGGTAACAATCGTCGGCATGCCGTAAGTATCGTGGAAAGCACGCACGAAGTGGTCGCTGCCTGCCTTTGATGCCGAATAGGGCGAGTGAGGATTATACTTGGTTGTCTCATAGAAGAAATCCTCACCGTATGCCAGATGGTGCTCGCTCGACGATGCCGTGGTGGTAAACGGAGGCTTGATGCCTTCAGGGTGCGACATTGTAAGTGCTCCATACACCTCATCGGTGGAGATATGATAGAACCGCTTGCCCTCATACTTCTCAGGCAACGACTCCCAATAGAGCTTTGCAGCCTGAAGAAGGCTCAGTGTGCCCATCACATTAGTGCGCGCAAAGGTGAACGGATCCTTTATCGAGCGGTCAACATGACTCTCGGCAGCCAAATGAATTATGCCGTCAATCCTCTCGTCCTGCATCAGCTTCAATATAGCATCAAAATTGCAGATGTCCTCCTTCACAAACATATAATTCTCCTTCCCTTCAATATCCTTCAGGTTGGCAAGATTACCGGCATAAGTCAGCTTATCAAGATTAATAATCTTATACTCCGGGTATTTGTTCACAAACAGGCGTACAACATGTGAGCCAATAAACCCAGCCCCGCCTGTAATAAGTATTGTTCTTTTGTATTCCATGATTATATATTATCTTACTCCTTATCGTGTATTGCTTCGGTGATGAGCTGCTCCAGCTCCTCACACAGCTCAGGGTTGTCCTTGAGTACAGCCTTGGTGGCGTCGCGTCCCTGTCCCAGTTTTGCATCGTTGTAGGAGAACCATGAGCCGCTTTTCTTTATTATTCCGTACTCAACGCCGAGATCAAGAATCTCACCGATTTTCGAAATACCCTCGCCAAAGAGAATCTCAAACTCAGCCTTGCGGAACGGGGGTGCCACCTTGTTCTTCACCACTTTCACGCGCACCTGGTTGCCTATCACATTGTCGCCGTCCTTAAGGCTGGTCACCCTGCGGATGTCGAGACGCACCGAGGCGTAGAACTTCAGGGCGTTACCGCCTGTGGTAGTTTCGGGATTGCCGAACATCACTCCGATTTTCTCGCGCAGCTGGTTGATGAAGATACAAGTGGTGTTGGTCTTGCTCACTGTGCTGGTGAGCTTGCGCAGAGCCTGGCTCATGAGTCGTGCCTGCAGACCCACCACGTTGTCGCCCATGTCGCCCTCAATTTCCTTTTTAGGTGTGAGCGCAGCCACAGAGTCAATTACAATTATGTCGATAGCCGACGAGCGTATCAGCTGGTCGGCAATCTCCAGAGCCTGCTCGCCGTTGTCGGGCTGCGAAATCCACAGATTGTCAACGTCAACGCCCAGCTTCTCGGCATAGAAGCGGTCGAAAGCATGCTCGGCGTCGATAAACGCCGCAATGCCTCCGGCTTTCTGTGCCTCGGCAATGGCATGGATGGCGAGCGTGGTCTTACCCGATGACTCAGGACCGTAAATCTCGATTATCCTGCCTTTGGGATAGCCGCCCACACCGAGGGCTTGGTTGAGTGCGATGCTGCCCGTGGGAATCACCTCTACATTCTCCACGTTCTCATCGCCCATGCGCATCACGGTGCCCTTGCCAAAGTCTTTCTCTATCTTTGCCATTGCGGCTTGCAGGGCCTTCAGCTTACCCTCCTGTGCTGACATTGCAGCCTCGTCTTTTTCCTTTGCCATTTTTTCAGTATTTATTTTTATTGTTTATTTATTTTTTTAATTGGGCGTATTGGGCTAATAGGGCTTATTGGAACCTATTGACCTAATAATTCTTCATTCTTCATTTTATCTCCTCGCTCCTTATTCCCAGCGCATTCATTACCGAGTAGCCGAGAATCTCCTGCCTGAAGTTGCCTCCCGGCATGGGCTGCATCGAGAACACGGTGATGCGCTTTTCGTCGTCGGCATGGCGCAGAGTGTCCTTCACCTTTGGGTAGTCGTCATCCGCCGCCACCACCATCAGCCGTTTCACTTCCTTGGCGTTGCTTATCACCTGAAGCGACTCAATGAGCAGGCCGTCGCCCGATGGCAGGCTGTCCTCTATGGTGAGCGACGATATCAGAAATTCGCCCAGATGGTCCTTGAAAGCCTTTCCGTCGAGCTGCGATGCAAATTCGCCGGGAGTGAAATTCTTCATCTCCCTGGTCTCCTTGCGGTGGATGAGCACCACCTGTATCTCGTTGTCACCCTCGCGCAGTCCGCCGTCAAGAGCCACACAGTCGGCCCAGCGGGCAAAGTCTGCCTGCGGAATCCTGCGCCCTATCATACGCTCAAAATTTACTGTAAGATTAAATGCCACGCTGTCCAAATAGTCTGCATCGGCAAGTATGACATTCGATTTCCATTGTTCGTTGCTAACGTTTGTGTTCATGGGTGCAAAATTACAAAAATAGTATGTAAACACCAAAAAAAAATAATTAAAAAAACTTAGTTTCGTTTTGTAGTCTCAATAAATAAACGTACTTTTGCAGATTATGAAGAATTTGATTACTCAGACTATAGATTTTCTCACTGTCGGCATCTGGCACGTTGCGCCCGGGGAGCTGCCGGCATGGCGCCGCGCGCTCTACGACATCATCAAGAAGCTCATCATCACGGTGAGGTTTTTCACCACCAAGATGGTAATGCGCCAGGCTTCGGCACTCACCTACTCCACGCTGCTTGCCATAGTGCCCATCTTCGCCGTGGTGTTTGCCATAGCCCGCGGTTTCGGCTACAACAAGTATATTGAGGAATGGTTCCGCAGTGCGTTTGAGTCGCAGCCTCAGGCAGCCGACGTCATCGTAGGCTTTGTCAACAGCTATCTGGTTCACACCAAGAGCGGCGTGGTGCTGGGAGTGGGACTGCTGTTCATGCTCTACACCGTGCTGATGCTTGTGAACAACGTTGAGATTACGTTCAACGACATCTGGCAGGTGAAGAAGCAGCGCAGCATATTCCGCATGTTCACCGACTATCTTGCCATGCTCCTGCTGTTTCCCATAGCCATAGTGCTCACGTCGGGCATCTCCATCTTCATAGCCACGGTGGCAGACAATCTTCCCGACTATCTGCTCCTGGGACCGTTCATGAGGTGGTGCATATCCATGCTGCCCTATCTGTTTATGTCGGTGATGTTCATCGGGCTTTACCTTTTCATGCCCAACACCCATATCAAGCTGCGCCACGTCATTGTGCCCGGCATCATTGCCGGCACCGCCATGCAGTGGCTCCAGCTGTTCTACATCCACTCGCAGATGTGGGTGAGCAGCTACAACGCCATCTACGGCTCGTTTGCCGCCCTGCCGCTGTTCATGCTGTGGGTGCAGATTTCGTGGACCATCTGCCTGTTCGGTGCCACACTGAGCTACGCCAACCAGAATCTGAGCTACTACGACCGCGACGCCAAGACCTCTGACATCAGCCACCGCTACCGGCTGCTGCTCTGCGCCCTGCTCGCCTCGCGCATCTGCCGGCGTTTCGACAAAGGACTGCCGCCGTACACGGCTCTTGAACTGCGTGCCGGCACGGGCATCCCCATCCGCATTGTCAACGACCTGCTGTATATGATGATTGAGGCGCGAATCCTCATTGAAATCATTTCCGACGAGAAGGGCGAGGCGGCGCGCTTTGTGCCTGCCGAGAATGTGGAGAATCTCAGCGTAGGAGTGCTCATCGACCGTCTTGAGTCGCAGGGAAGCTGGAAGCTCGACCTGCCGCTTCATAAAATCTACAACAGCCAGTGGCGACAGGCATTGGAACTGCGCCGCAAATATCTCGTAGAGTCGAATAAGATTTTGCTTAAGGACTTGTGAATTATCAACTATGAAATCTGTAGTTTTAAACGTGAAATAATTTTAAATTGGAATTGATACGGCATTAAAGAATAAAAAATTTATCTTTTTTAACCCAGTTTCTTGAAAACTTTTCGTAATTTTGCATCGTAATTCAATAGGTTTTGTAACATACGACAGATTAAAGAATAATTAAACACAAACAGTTAGATTATGGATAATATAGGTACAGCAGTTCAACTGATGATAGTGGGTATGGCAACGGTGTTTGTCATACTCCTTATCGTCATTTATTTGGGAAAGTTATTGATAAACCTTGTAAACAAGTATGCACCCGAGGAGACGGCGGCTAAAAAGCCTGCACTGCAGAAAGCGCCGGCAACCGTCGATGCCCTTACACGCAGCATAATTGAGCAGGCTGTGAAGACAGTCACGGACGGCAAGGGAAAGGTAACGGAGATTAACTCCCTCTAACTCCTTCTTACTACATCAGTTGAGCACATGCGAAACTTAACTTTAAAAAAAACAGAATTAAAGATAAGGTAAAAGGATAATGGGTAAAGAAGTAAAATTCAGTTTTGTCTTCAGAGACATGTGGCAGAGCGCAGGCAAATACGTGCCTCGCGTCGACCAGTTGGTAAAGGTGGCTCCAGCCATAGTGAGAATGGGATGTTTCGACCGTGTGGAGACCAACGGCGGAGGCTTTGAGCAGGTGAACCTGCTGTTTGGCGAGAATCCCAACAAGGCAGTGCGCCAGTGGACAAAGCCTTTCCACGAGACCGGCATACAGACGCACATGCTCGACCGCGGTCTCAACGGACTGCGCATGAGCCCCGTGCCTGCCGACGTGCGCAAGCTGTTCTACAAGGTGAAGCACGCTCAGGGAACTGACATCACGCGTACTTTCTGCGGACTCAACGACATACGCAACATTGCTCCCTCGATTGGCTATGCCCACGAGGCAGGAATGATCTCACAGTGTGCGCTGTGCATCACTCACTCGCCGATACACACAGTGGAATACTATGTTGACATGGCACGGCAGCTGATAGAGCTGGGCGCAGATGAAATCTGCATCAAGGACATGGCTGGCATTGGCCGTCCCGAGACGCTCGGCAAGATCACCGCGGGCATCAAGGCTATCAAGGATATTCCTATACAGTATCACTCGCACGCTGCCCCGGGATTCAACATGGCATCGATTCTTGAAGTCTGCAAAAACGGATGCGACTATGTTGACGTAGGCATGTCGCCGCTGTCGTGGGGCACAGGTCATGCCGATGTGCTGGCAGTGCAGGCTATGCTGAAGGACGCCGGATTCAAGGTGAAGGACATCAACATGGAGGCTTACATGGAGGTGCGCTCAATGATACAGGAGTTTATGGACGATTTCCTCGGACTCTACTGCAACCCGCTCAACCGCATGAACAACTCGCTGCTCATAGCGCCGGGACTGCCGGGCGGAATGATGGGAAGTCTCATGGCAGACCTTGAGACCAACCTCAACTCGCTCAACAAGTGGAAGGTGAAGCACGGACAGCCTGAACTGAGCGAGGACCAGCTGCTGATAAAGCTCTTCGACGAGGTGGCTTACGTGTGGCCAAAGGTGGGCTATCCCTGTCTGGTGACACCGTTCAGCCAGTATGTGAAGAACCTTGCGCTGATGAACGTCATACAGATGGAGAAGGGCAAGGAGCGCTGGAGCATGATTGCCGACGATATCTGGGACATGATACTTGGCAAGGCTGGCAAGCTGCCTGGCGAGGTGGCTCCCGAGCTGAAGGAGAAGGCAAAGGCAGAGGGCAGGGTGTTCCTCACCAACTCGCCGCAGGAGAACTATCCCGACCAGCTTGACCATTTCCGCGAGCTGATGCAGGAGAAGGGATGGGCGACAGGCGAGGACGACGAGGACCTGTTTGAATATGCCATGCACCCTGCACAGTATGAGGCATTCCGCAGCGGAAAGGCAAAGGCTGACTTCCTTGCCGACGTGGAAAAGCGCCGCAACGCAAAGGCTGCGCCAGCAGCGGGAGAACAGCCAACGGAGTTGACTGTGACTGTGGAGGGAAAGCAGTATATAGTGAAGGTGGCTTACGGCGACGAGGCTGCCCCATTAGCCCAATCAGGCTCATCAGCCTCAGCCGGCGAGGGCGAGGACGAGGACGTAACCGCTCCGCTCGAAGGAAAATTCTACCGTGTGAAGAACTCGCAGGAGACTCCCAAGAACGTTGGCGACAAGGTGAAAAAGGGCGATGTGCTGTTCTACATCGAGGCTATGAAAACCTACAACGCAATACTCGCTGACTTCGACGGAACCATCACTGCCTTCAATTTTGCGGCAGGCAACAGCGTGGAGGAGGACGACGTGGTGATGAAGATAGCAAAGGCGTAAAACCATCGTAAAGAAAGGAAACAAACCATGATAGAAATATTATATAAGGTTTACGAGATGACGGCGCTGAGCAACATCATTGCCGACCCGTCGTTTCTCATAATGTATGTCCTGGCGTTTGTGCTGCTTTATCTCGGCATTGCCAAGCACTATGAGCCGCTGCTGCTCATTCCCATTGCCTTCGGAGTGTTGCTCGCCAACTTTCCCGGCGGCGAGATGGGAGTGATACAGGCTGGCAGCGACGGGTTGGTGACTGCCGCCGACGGCACCACCTATAATATATGGGAGATGCCGCTTCACGAGATTGCCCACAAGTTTGGAATCATGAACTTCATCTACTACATGCTGATAAAGAGCGGATTCCTGCCGCCTATAATCTTCATGGGGGTGGGCGCGCTCACCGACTTCGGTCCCATGCTGCGCAACCTGCGTCTGTCAATCTTCGGAGCGGCGGCACAGTTTGGCATCTTCGCCGTGATACTCATTGCCGTTGGCTCGGGTGCATTCACAATGAAGGAAGCTGCGTCGCTCGGCATCATCGGCGGCGCCGACGGTCCTACCGCCATCTTCACCACCATCAAGCTGGCACCCCACCTGCTTGGTCCCATAGCCATCGCAGCCTACAGCTACATGGCTCTTGTGCCGGTGATTATCCCGCTGGTGGTGAGGCTCACCTGCTCTAAGAAGGAGCTGCTCATCAACATGAAGCAGGAAGAGAAGAAGGGCAAGAAGGTGGTGATAAAGAACATGCGTGTGGCAAAGATTGTGTTCCCCATAGCCGTGACCACCATCGTGGCTATACTTGTGCCCACAGCCGTGTCGCTCATAGGAATGCTCATGTTTGGTAATCTCATCAAGGAAATTGGCAGCGACACCAGCCGCATATTCGATGCCGCGTCAAACAGCATAATGAACACCGCAACAATCTTCCTCGGACTCTCCGTAGGTGCGACAATGACGGTGCAGTCGTTCCTCAACTGGCAGACAATAGGCATTGTGATAGGCGGATTCTTCGCCTTCGGACTGAGCATCTTTGCCGGTATAATGCTTGTGAAGATTTTCAACCTGTTTTCCAAGCAGAAAATCAATCCGCTCATTGGAGCCACAGGTCTGTCGGCAGTGCCTATGGCAAGCCGCGTGGCTAACGACATAAGCACAAAGTATGACCCTAAAAACCACGTGCTCAACTACTGCATGGCTTCCAATATATCGGGAGTTATCGGTTCGGCTGTGGCTGCGGGAATACTTATTGCGTTCCTGGGATAGGAAAATGAAGAGTGAAGATTTATTCTTCACTCTTCATTTTCTCCTCATTTCACTTGGCTTCCGCCCTGTCTTTATCTTGAATTTTGCCGAGAAATAGTCGGGACTGTCAAAGTTTAGTCTGTAGGCTATTTCCTTTATGCTCAGATCTGTTGTGGTGAGCAATTCTTTGGCACGCTGCAGCTTCAAGTCCTGCTGATAGATGGCAGGCGACAATCCTGTATATTCCTTAAACTGTTTGCGTAATGTGCTGTAGCTTACACCCAGCATGTCGGCAATGTCCTGAATGCTTAGCGTGCTCTCAAGTGACTCACGTATGTGCTGCTGCGCACGCATCACCATGTTAACATGGGCGGCATTTTTGTCCAATACAATGTTGCGCTCAAGTGCATACATAAGTCCAATGAGATGATTCACTATGCCTGCAAGCAACTGCTGCATATACGCTTTTTCCTCCGTGGCAGCCTGCATGGCGTCCTTGTAGAGCGATATTATCTGTGTGCTGTAGCCAATGTGATAGACAGGCTTGCTTGGCTGTAGGAACCCGGCAGCCACACGGTCGTCCATGTTTTTGCCCTTGAAGCCAATCCAGTACTGCTTCCATCCAATCTTGGGGTCAGGGCTATAGGTATGCCATTCGCCAGGGAAAAGTAAAAACACTTCACCCTCCTTTATCTTCACCTTGCCGCCCGTTGATGCGCTTTCAAATTCGCCCTCTCCCTCAACGGTATAAAGCATTTGGTATTCATTGAGCTCACGTCCCTTCGCAACATCAAAGTAATAGCCGTCGGCATGACCCGTTGTAGGATAAGGCTCGCCGTTGGCTATTTCCTCATAGCCCACAGTGCTGATGGTAAGTCCCCAGCGCTCATCTTTGTCATTGCATACAAGATATTTGCTTTTTTGCATACCTTATTATATATTTATATACTTCGCCTATCTTAATTGTCCTCGCAAGATTGGGCTGTAGTCCCCCCCCACGGCATCCGGAACCAGAACGTCGACCCTTTGCCGTCGCCCTCTGAATCCACGCCAATGGTGCCGCCCATCCTCTCAACCAACGCCTTACAGATGGAAAGTCCTATGCCGGTGCCCTGCACAAAATCGTTGAGTTTCATGAAGCGTTCAAACACAATCTCCTGCTTGTCCTTAGGAATGCCCAGACCAGTGTCCTCGCAATATACATATATGTAGTTCTCCTCCATACGGTAGCCCACTTTTACATGTCCTTCGGTGGTGTACTTCACGGCGTTGTCTACAAAATTGGTGAGCACCAGCTCCACCACCTTTGTATCAATCTTTACATCAAGCTTCTTGCACGGATTATCCGTAATAAATTCCAACGGAGTCCCGGCCACAATAACCTTAAGCTTTTTGCATGCCTCATTAAAGAAACTGACAAAGTCAACATCTGTTACAACATGCACATTGGCATCAGCTCCAGCATCGATGGCAGAAATTTCAAGCAAGTTGCTGATAAGCTTGTCAAGAAGTTCGCAGTTCTTATTGATGATGCGTACATACTCGGCACGCTCCTCACGGTTCTCAGTAATACTGAACACATCACAGAATCCCATTATTGCATTGAGCGGCGTGCGAATCTCGTGTGTCATATTGGCAAGAAACTCGTTCTTGCGCAGTCCTATCTCCATGGTTCGCTTAGTCTCACGCTTCAAATGCTCCTCATGCTCCATGTCCGAAGTAGTATTGCTTGCCAAGCCGAAACTTCCGCACACCACCCCATTTTCCACATTAGGTATGTAAGTGAGCGCATACCATGTAACCTTTTTTTCGTTTGCAAGCAAATCAAACGGCACTTTCACCGTGAGGTTGCTGTAATCAGCCACAGCATTTTGTGGCGGATCGATGACATTAAGCAAATTATTGCGCTCCTCATCAGTGTTCATCAGATTGAGCAGCATGTCAAACCCGATTGTTGTCGACACAGTCGAATATCCATCATAAATTTTTATCAGCCGCTCCTTGGGGAATGTCTGCCATACACGTGTTTTTGTGGTATTGAGCATCACGCGCAAGTCACGTTCGTAACGCTGCAACTCATCCTTACGCTCTTTTTCCTTGCGTTCTTTGTCGAGACTCTCACGATAGATTTTACGCTCATCATTAAGCACATGAGCCATTACAAAAATGGAAATCACCTGTCCTCCGGCTCTCTGCACAGGGCATATCGTAACCTCCACATAGTCGTAGACATTTCTTTGCGGTATGTTAAACTTATGGCACACGGCAAAATAATGCACATTGTCGGCTGTGATATTGCCCATCATCGGATCCATGTCGAACAGACACATAGAATAATAATATTCATCAGCAGGGTCATCGAAGCGGAAAATCTCCATCATCCGCTTGTTGGCGCGCTGCAAATATCCGTCAGAGCTATACACGGCAATACCAATGAGAGGTATATTGAAAATCTGCCCGTACATATCTGACATTGACTGTTCAAACTGCTCACGTCTTGCATCCTCGGTGATATCGGTGATTGTTGTGACAATTTTACATGGCTTACCTTTTTTGTCGGATTCTATGATGCTGTTCATCATATACATCCCCCAGTCCTCATCGTCCTTTTTTCTTTTTATACGATATATGTTGGATATAACAGCATTACCGTCCATCATAGCAAGACGCTTTGCCAGCAGTTTGTCAATATCCTCCGGATGGAACATCTCGAAAAACCTGTCAGACTTGACGTTGTCATCCTCGAAGAAATCACCGTGGATATTTTCCATCTTTTCGGTTTTCAAGTCATTGCTTATGATATAGTTGTCGTTTGTGCGCAGTGCCATTTGCAGAATATTTTCATTTTCAGCACGCTGCCTGAGCGCCCTTTTCACCTGTCGCCGCATTATCCACAAAATGAATGCCAGCACACCTATGGCAGCTATCAGTTCCGCGATATACTGCCAATACAGCAACACAGACTGCTGTTTATATTCCAAAGGCGAGAACCACTTGGTGTTCACCACATCAAAACTGCCCTCCTGCATCATGTCATAAAACCTCGTGTCAAGCTCGTTCACCAGCTCTCTGTCATACCCCATGAATGTCACCTCTGCGGCAGGAATGTCAAAGTCGGCAATATGCACAAGTTCACTCTCTGCCATGTTGTGCACTAACTGCTGAAGCACTTTTTCACAATAAATATAGTAGTCCAGCTTATTTCTGATAATAGACTTTACACCCTGTCGCGGAGTGCAGAACACCGTAGGACGGAAATGTTTGCGCATGCTGTCGGCGGCAAGATATGACGGAGCATAATCCTGTTTTTTGAATCCTACCTTTGTTGAATCCATACCGCTCAGGTCAGCCTTCGTGAGAGGGCGCGTACCTTTCTTATAAGCCACAGCCACATTGTATCTCACCACCACACTCTTTCCCACGTATGTGTGCGACATCGCCATCCTGTTAGGACACAGCAGCAAGTCGCCCCTGCGCTTGCTAAACTGCTCGAACACCTCATCCCATGTAGACATGCGAAATTCATAACTTATCCCCATATCATCGAGAAGCATGGAAAGCACCTCTATATTATACCCCGACGGTTCTCCATTGTCACCACAGAACTCATAGGGTGCAAAGTCATTGTCGGCAAGAATCACCAGAGGATGCTCAGATGTGTACTTTGATGCCAGCTGCGACCGCTTGTTGGCATCGGCGGCATACAGGCGCACCGCACCGCTGCACATCAGCATCGCTGCCATGCCCACAACAATCAATCTGTTGCATACCAGTCTTACTATGTAGGATTTAGTATCTTGCATCGAATGTCATATTTTTACATATTTAAAATCCCAAAGAATCGAGGAACGACCCGCCGCCATCGTCATTATCAAGTTTCAGCATGTCGCTTCCAGCCAGCAGTTTGGCAGCATCTTCCGCCGACAGGCTGTCAAGGTCTATATCACCAGTCAATAATGCGGCCTCACTGCCGGCAAGTATGGTCGCATCGCTTACCTGCTGCCCGCTGTTCTCTGGCGTTTCCATCTCTTCTTTTCTTATAGCATGTTCAGCCTTGAACGGTATGGAAATCCATACTGTGGTGCCTTTTCCAAGTTCCGAATCAATATCAAACTGCCCGCCGAACTTTTCCACCAGCTGCTTGCATATCATTAGCTTAAGCTCAGTCTTATAGTCTCCCTTCGTATTGTCATGCTCTGCTGTAAACATGGTGTTAGCCATCTGCTTGTCAAATCCCATACCAGTGTCGGTTACGGTAACAAGCAGCTTGTCATGGTGATAGTCGAGCGATGCCTTTACATACCCTCTGTAAGTGTATATTGCCGAAAGAGCACATAGATTTGAAAACAGCAGTCCAATGTTGCTCACATCCACAGCTCCATAGAGCATTTCATAATTGCATTCCAAAATACCGCGCACTTCAGGATGCAGTGTATTTTCCCATCCCATCTGACACTGTGCGTTGAAAATGCCTACCACGTCTATGCTTTCATAGTTGAAATCCTGAATATTGGCTTCCAGCCTTGACAGCAGCAGGATATCGTCCACGAGTATGAGCAAGCTGTGAGTGTTGTTCTTCACCTCGTTCACAAACACCTGTTCCTCCTCGGGTACATTGCTGTTTACAAGCATCTCAGCAAATCCCTTTATAGAGTTCAGCGGCGTGCGTATCTCATAGTTCATATTGCGTATGAAGAAGTTCTGCAGGCGCTCTGTCTCCTGCGCCTTTGCTGTCTCGGCAGCCAGTCGCTTGTCTATCGCAACCCTTTCTGTGCGGTCGCGCAGCAGACAATAATAATATGTCACCTTCCCTTCAGCGCCAAACATAGGTATGGCATCAAAGCTGTAATATATGGGATTATTGGTAGTGTTGTCGCGCAACAGTGTGCAGAACTGCCCCTTAAACGTTTTGTTTGCCCCACGGTCCATCTGCTTTAGTATTCGCAGTGCCTTGTCGCGCCATGCCGTATGCAGCGTGAAGATACAGTCCATCTCAGTCATTACCACAACTCTGCCTCCTCTTCTAAATATGAGGCTGCGGCTTGCCACGTCATACTTTGCCTGATAGGCATTCGACTCCAAAAGCGCCTTATTCACGCTTACCTGCAACTGGTTGAGCGTGGAGGTCAGCGTATAAAGCTTGGCTATCTGCTCATGCACGTGATGCAGACTTTCAACAATGCCTGTCTGTTCCCGTCCAATCTCAAACTGCCCCCGATATTCACCCTCAATATTGTGGAGCGGCAACGAAATGCTCTCGTAGTACATTTTCCTGTTTGGCAAGAAATGCGCCCTGTCGGTATTTGCGCGGTTTACCTCAACACAATCAGTAATGGTACACACATACTCCACATCAGGCATGCACACAGCCATGTCACTTATATTATACCTTCTGTTCAGCACCAGGTCCTTATCGTTTATTTCGAAGGTATTCAAGGCATGGTCGTTGATGTTTATGAGCGTTCCGTCCTTATCAAAATGGAATACATCCATAACCATGGCATTAAACAAGGTTTTAAATCTTGTATGTGTGTCCTCTGTACGGCGCTTGTTAAGTGTCTCTTCAGTCACATCGTGCTGCACTCCCAATAACTGCGTCGGCACCCCACCCTTCTTTGTCAGCACCACAATGTCCACGTCATAATACAGTTCATTGCGGGTATCGCTTGGCATGTGGTATCTCACCTTCAGTTTTCTGTCCTTCTGCTGTCCCTTGCACACATTCTCAATTTCCTTCAGCACCAACATAAAATCATCGGCATTATAGAACATGGAAAACATTGCAGGCGTATAGTCCGTGTCTGAAATTTCACCAGTGGAGTTCAAGATTCTGAACCTGTCGTGCTCCACATCATACACCCACAGCATGATTCTCGACGATTCAATATAGAGCGAGAACATTTGTTTTGCCTTCCTGCTCATTTGGTTGATGTTCATCAGTCTCACCCTATAGAATATTATAATCAGCGCTCCCAATACAAGCACTGCAACTAAAAGAGTCATATTAAACGAGACGTCGACAAACATCGGCTCTTCCTGACTGCTGTGGCGGAACCACTTGTCCTGAATAGCCTTAAACTCATTGTTGGCAGACATAGTCTCATACAGACTGTCCAAACGCGCAAGCAGCACAGTGTCTCCCGACACAAAATGATACTCGGCATACGGTATGTTCATCGGCGTAAGCCTCACATTGTCAAGATGGTATTTATTGATGAGCCACAGCAACGACTGCGTGTTGTAAATCACCTTGCCGCTGTCGGTCTTGTTCACATTGAAGCACAGCTCCTTCATGTCGCCGTATGGCAGCGCGCTCTTTTCCAGAGCATTCTGCCGCATGAGATTATGCAGAAAGCCGTTTGAGTGAACGTATGCCGTATGGTTTCTAAGATCGTTGAGAGTGCGGATGGTCACAGCCTGCTTCTTAGGAGAAAGCACGCTATGGGTGAGCTGCGTGAGCACCGCATTGCCGTAAAAGCCTATATCATTGTTGTAGTTTGCCTTCAAGGCGCACGTCAAGTCGGCGTGACCGTCCGCCATGTCCTGCTTCACCTGCCCGTAGTGCTTCAGCCTTATCACATACGGTATGTCAAGCCTTTCCAGCATCAGCTTCACTATGTCGACATTATAGCCCTTAGGGTCACCCTCCTCGTTTGCGAATGCAAAGGGCCAATAATCCCATGCATCCTCAAAAATCAGAGGATTGTTGTCGCTGTAGGTCTTTTCCTGTGCTTCCTGGGCAGACACTCCCCCCAGTCCCGCAATCCAAACAGCAATCAATACTATATATCGTATAATGCGCATTAATACCGTTTTAAAGTTTCGTCTCCGGCAAGTGTCACATTTATTTAAAATAGAATCCACATCCACGCACAATGCCGAAAAACTTCGGGCAAAGATAAACATTTTTTGTCAAACTGCCAAATTTTTTGGAGATAATTTGTTTTTTGTTCCTGTTTTCCCCCATTTTTCTCACTTTTTCTTTGCTGTTTCAAATATTCTTATTACATTTGCAGATGAAATATAAAAAACAAACAACAATAATTTAAAACCACAAGTATGATAGATGTAAAAGAAACTCTGGCTCAGGCCGAGGAGAAAATGGAAATGGCAGTGATGTATCTCGATGAGGCTTTGGCACGCGTCCGTGCCGGCAGGGCAAACGTGGCTATACTCGACGGCGTGAGAGTGGAGAGCTACGGCTCGATGGTGCCTCTCAACCAGGTGGCAAACGTGTCGTGCCCCGATGCGCGCACAATAGCTATCCGCCCATGGGACAAGAAGCAGATACGCGACATTGAAAAGGCTATCATCAACTCTGAAGTGGGCATCACCCCCGAGAACAACGGAGAGATTATACGCCTCGGCATACCGCAGCCCACCGAGGAGCGCCGCCGCGAGCTTGCAAAGCAGTGCAACAAGGAGGGCGAGAAGATAAAGGTGCAGATACGAGGCATACGCGCCGACGTGAAGGACAAGCTGAAGAAGGCAATCAAGGACGGTCTCGGCGAGGACTTGGAAAAGGACGCCGAGGACAAGCTGCAGAAGATTCACGACAAGATGATAAAGCGTGTAGACGACCTGCTGGAGGCAAAGAACAAGGAAATCATGACCGTATAAGTGTGCCGGCGCTATGGAGCAAAAGCTGCAAGGACTGGTGATAAAGAACACCGGCTACTGGTACACCGTGCGTCTTGACAACGGCACCGCCATCGACTGCAAGATAAAGGGAAACTTCAGGCTCAAGGGCATACGCAGCACCAACCCTGTGGCGGTGGGCGACGTGGTGGACATCCTGCCCAATCAGGAGGGGACGGCGTTTATCACCGCCATCCACGACCGCAGGAACTACATCATACGCAAGTCGCAGAACCTGTCGAAGCAGAGCCATATCATTGCGGCAAACGTAGACCTTGCCCTGTTGGTGGTTACGGTGAACTATCCACAGACAAGCCTCACGTTCATCGACCGCTTTCTTGCCTCGGCAGAGGCTTACCGCATCGACGTGGTGCTGGTGTTCAACAAAACCGACCTGCTCGACGGCGACGAGCTTCATCTGCAGGAGATGATGATGGAGCTTTACCGCACAGTGGGCTACAGATGCGTGGCAATAAGCGCCGAGACCGGCGAGGGCACCGACGAGGTGCTTGCCATGATGCAGGGAAAGACATCTGTGCTCAGCGGCAACAGCGGCGTGGGCAAGTCGACCCTCATCAACCGTCTGCTGCCTCATGCCAACCAGCGCACGGCAGAGATAAGCGACGCCCACAACACCGGCATGCACACCACCACCTTCAGCGAGATGCTGGAGCTGCCCGAGGGTGGCTACATCATCGACACTCCGGGCATCAAGGGCTTCGGCACATTCAACATTGAGCCGGAAGAGCTTACAAGCTATTTCCGCGACATTTTCCATTTTGCCAAAGACTGCCGCTTCAGCAACTGCACCCACACCCACGAGCCGGGTTGCGCTGTGCAAAAGGCTGTGGAGGAGCACTATATAGCGCAAAGCCGATACCAGTCATACCTGTCGATGCTTAACGACAAGGACGAGAACAAATACAGGGAAGCGTATTGAGAAAATAAAAACTATGGACCATCCAGAGAACAACGAGCAATACAAGGGGCTGACCGTGAACAACGGTGTGGAACAGCCGTCAATCATTAACCCTTACCTGAAACGCCAGCGTGTAAAGCGCCGCGAACTGTCGGTTGCCGAGATGGTGGAGGGAATCATCAAGGGCGATGTCACCACGCTCAGCCGTGCAGTGACTCTCATTGAGAGTGTCAACCCCGACCACTATGCCAAGGCGCAGGAGGTGATAGAGAAATGCCTGCCCTACAGCGGCAACTCCGTGAGGATAGGCATCAGCGGCGTGCCCGGTGCAGGCAAGTCTACAAGCATCGACGAGTTTGGAATACATATTCTTAAAGAGCACGGCGGCAAACTGGCTGTGCTTGCCATCGACCCGTCGAGCGAGCGAACCAAGGGCAGCATCCTTGGCGACAAGACCCGCATGGAGAAGCTGGCGCAGCATCCCGATTCGTTCATACGCCCCTCACCATCGGCAGGTTCACTGGGCGGCGTGGCACGCAAGACCCGCGAGACAATAATCCTCTGCGAGGCTGCCGGTTTCGACAAGGTGTTTGTTGAGACCGTCGGCGTGGGGCAGAGCGAGACAGCCTGTCACTCCATGGTCGACTTCTTCCTGCTCATTCAGGTTGCCGGAACGGGCGACGAGCTGCAGGGAATAAAGCGCGGCATCATGGAGATTTCCGACGGCATAGTCATCAACAAGTGCGACGGCGACAACGTGGACCGCTGCCAGCTGGCTGCCACCAACTTCCGCAACGCCCTCCACTTCTTCCCAATGCCCGAAAGCGGCTGGACTCCCAAGGTGATGTGCTACAGCGGATTCTACGGCACAGGCGTAAAGGAGATATGGGACATGATCTACCAGTACTTCGACTTTGTGCGCAGCAACGGCTACTTCGTTCACCGCCGCAACGAGCAGAGCAAGTACTGGATGTATGAGACCATCAACGAGCAGCTCCGCTCGTCGTTCTACAACAACGCCGCCATCCGCCAGCAGCTGCGCGAAGCCGAACAGACCGTGCTGCAGGGACATAAGACCAGCTTTGCTGCGGCAGGTGACCTGCTCGATATATATTTCAAAAACAAATAAAGAAAACAGTGTTCTGTGGGATGTAGGATAAATCATCAATGTCCTACACGTCACACCCCATACCCTTGAAACGCCGATAAACACAGGGCTTCTGCGGGGTGTGACCTCATTGCGGAGGTCACACCCCATGTGGCACCCAAGTCA
>ENA-OYXU01000101-OYXU01000101.1-human-gut-metagenome-genome-assembly--contig:-NODE-101-length-36062-cov-5.689838_pt1 | contig 36062 bp, 31 predicted proteins | sample MGYA00243243_ERZ653435 | MGnify/ENA primary metagenome ERZ653435 (study PRJEB26926, sample SAMN06165113) | human gut metagenome | biome: ENVO:00009003; feature: ENVO:2100002; material: ENVO:00002003... | reverse complement strand
TGCTGAAAGTAACCGGCCATGGAGCGAAGCGGAGTGGTCGGATAGGCATGATAGATAATAATTGAGTCGCGGAGGGACGATTCTGTGGTACAGGACATTGCATCCACCACTGAGGCATCCCTGCGGGACGCCGAGACTTGGTGCAGACTCTAACCGTGTATGAAGCGAAGCGGAGTGCACGGTTAGAACACAGTGCGCCTTTCAGGCTTGTCCATCAAGTCTTTTCAGCTTAACTCAACCGCATTGATTAGCCCAATTTTACCAAAAAAAGAAGGAGAACTCAGCGAGTCCTCCTTCCTCTTTAAAAGGTAACTGACAGGCCGATTTCAAGACGTCGAAGAGCTCCGTCCAGTATAAAATCTCCTCTTCCGAGACAACCTTTTGTATCAGCCTTATAATCTTTGGAACTGTGGTTGAATCCAACAAACAGATAGCGTAACTTAATATCCACTGGGGTTTGGGGTATGTTATATGCCACTCCCGGAACGAATCCGATTTCTGTAATATTGTCATTTATATTGCTATGGCAATCAGGATTGTCATTGTCTGCACCGTAGCCGCCTGATTGTATGGAGTAGATTGCCTGCATATCGACGAAAAGTTTAATCCCGTTATTGAACCGAAGATAATTGAGCTCTCCGTAACCGCCAATTCCATAATAGTTATCATGTTTTCCGGATTTCTCATATCGGAATAAGACACCCGCTTCCCATTTTTTGTTGAATCTATAACCGACGCGGGGAGTGATTATCGGTCCTGTATATTTATCTTTTTCAATTCCGAAGGAAGTGCCGTGAAGATAATGCTTTTGGGTCAATCCAAACATTGCGGAAATGGAGATCCCCCGTTCTTTTTCTAAATTTTGTGCAGAAACCTGATTGCAGAGGAATAGCGACAACCCCAGTGTTATAGCGAAGATCTTTTTCATCGTTTTGATTTTTTCGTTGAATTTAGTATTTGATTCAAGGCTAAAAATATATAGGAGAGAAGATAAAAGTCTCCTCTCCTATAGGAATATGGTTTAGGGGTTTAGTCGGCGAGTTTGGCTTTGATGAATTCGCGGTTGAGGCGTGCGATGTTGCTCAGAGGAACGTTCTTCGGGCATTCGGCGGCGCAGGCACCGGTGTTGGTGCAGTTACCGAATCCGAGCTCGTCCATGCGGCGCACCATGGCGCGTGCGCGACGTGCGCGTTCAACCTGACCCTGGGGCAGCAGTGCGAACTGGCTGACCTTGGCCGAAACGAAGAGCATTGCCGAACCATTCTTGCAGGCAGCCACGCATGCGCCGCAGCCTATGCAGGTAGCGGAGTCCATGGCCACGTCGGCCACTTCCTTCGAGATGGGAGTGGCGTTGGCGTCGGGAGCGCCGCCGCAGTTGAACGACACGTAGCCGCCGGCCTGCTGGATCTTGTCGAAGGCGTTGCGGTCAACCATGAGGTCGCGGATCACGGGGAATGCGGCCGAGCGCCAGGGCTCGATGGTGATGGTGTCGCCGTCGTTGAACTTACGCATGTGGAGCTGGCAGGTGGTGATGCCCTGTACCGGACCGTGAGGATGTCCGTTGATATAAAGCGAGCACATGCCGCAGATGCCCTCGCGGCAGTCGCTGTCAAAAGCTACAGGCTCCTCGCCTTTTTCGACGAGCTGCTGGTTGAGCATATCGAGCATTTCCAGGAACGACGATCCTGTCGATACGTTCTCGACGCGATAGTTGGCGAAGCGGCCTTTCTCTTTGGGACCACGCTGACGCCAGATTTTCAGATTTACGCTGATGTTATGTTCCATTTTGAGATGATGGTTCGTTAGTTGGATTTTGACTGTCGTGACTCTCTTTGGCTCCCCCGTTCGGCGTTAGGGCGGCGGGGCGGCCGCGATTGTCGCGTGGTTTACTTATGATTTGTAGTTGCGGGTCTGCACCTGGATTTCCTCATATTTCAGAGGCTCCTTCAGCAGTATGGGCTTCTCGTTGTCGCCGGTATACTTCCAGCACGATACATACATGTAGTCCTTGTCGTTACGTTTGGCTTCGCCGTCTGCCGTCTGATATTCCTCACGGAAGTGGGCACCGCATGATTCGTTACGGTTCAGGGCGTCGATAGCCATCATCTTGGCCATCACGATGAAGTCTTCGAGACGAAGGGCTTTCTCAAGCTCGAGGTTCAGGTCGTCGGCCGAGCCTACGATGCGCAGGTCGGTGTAGAATTCCTTGCGGATGTCCTCGAGTTTGTCGATGGCTTTCACAAGGCTCTGCAGGGTGCGTCCCATGCCGACGAGGTCCCACATGACGTGGCCCAGACGTTTGTGAATCTGGTCGGGCGATTTTGTGCCCTTGATTGACATCAGGCGGTTGATGCGGTCACGTACCTCTTTCTCCACTTTGTCAAATTCAGGTGCGTCGGTGCCCGGGTGTTTAACCTTAATCTGGTCGCTCAGATAGTTCTGCATGGTGTAGGGGAGCACGAAGTAACCGTCGGCAAGACCCTGCATGAGGGCTGAAGCGCCGAGGCGGTTTGCGCCGTGGTCGGAGAAGTTGCATTCGCCGATTGCGAAGAGGCCCTTGATTGAGGTCTGAAGCTCGTAGTCAACCCAGATTCCGCCCATGGTGTAGTGGGAAGCGGGGAAGATCATCATAGGAGTCTCGTAGGGGTTGTCGTCGGAAATCATCTGATACATGTCGAAGAGGTTTCCGTAGCGGTCGCGGACAACGTCGGCTCCGAGACGGTCGATGGCATACTTGAAGTCCAGATAAACGGCGTTGCCGGTTCCTACACCGTAGCCGGCGTCGCAGCGTTCCTTGGCTGCACGCGAGGCGATGTCACGGGGGCAGAGGTTACCGAAGGCGGGATAGCGGCGTTCCAGATAGAAGTCGCGGTCCTCGTCGGGGATGTCGGTAGGTCTCTTCTTGCCGGCGCGGATAGCTTCGGCGTCTTCTTTTTTCTTCGGAACCCAGATGCGGCCGTCGTTACGGAGCGATTCGCTCATGAGGGTCAGCTTCGACTGGTCTTCGCCGTGGACGGGAATACAGGTCGGGTGGATCTGGGTGAAGGCGAGGTTCGACAGGTAGGCGCCCTTCTTGAATGCCTGGATGGCGGCGGAGCCGTTGCAGCCCATGGCGTTGGTCGAGAGGAAGAACGTGCGTCCGTAGCCGCCGGTTGCGAGAACCACGGCGTGGGCGGCGTAGCGTTCCAGTTCGCCGGTCACGAGGTTGCGCACGATGATACCGCGGCAACGGCCGTCAACGATGACGATGTCGAGCATCTCGCGGCGGTTGAACGAGCGAACCTGACCTTTTTCAATCTGGCGGTTGAGCGATGCGTAGGCGCCGAGCAGCAGCTGCTGGCCCGTCTGGCCTTTGGCATAGAACGTACGGGAAACCTGAGCGCCGCCAAACGAACGGTTGGCGAGAAGGCCGCCGTATTCGCGGGCGAAAGGAACGCCCTGCTGAACGCACTGGTCGATGATGTTGTTCGACACTTCGGCCAGACGATAGACGTTGGCTTCGCGCGAGCGGAAGTCACCGCCCTTGACTGTGTCATAGAACAGGCGATAAACCGAGTCGCCGTCGTTCTGATAGTCCTTGGCTGCGTTTATGCCGCCCTGTGCGGCGATTGAGTGGGCGCGGCGGGGCGAATCCTGGATGCAGAAGTTCCACACGTTGAAGCCGAGTTCGGCGAGGGTGGAGGCTGCGGAAGCGCCGGCAAGACCGGTTCCCACGACTATGATGTCGAGATGACGTTTGTTGGCGGGGTTTACAAGCTTCTGATGGGCTTTGTAGTTGGTCCATTTCTCTGCGATAGGACCTTCGGGGATTTTTGAGTCAATCTGATACTCGGGAAGTTTTGAGCTCTCGATGTCGGCAAAATCCTTCATGATGGGGGTAGAGTCGATCATACCCTCGAGATTTTTTAAATCGGCCATATCTGTGAGTTTTATTTGTTTACGGAATCAGTTGTGTTGGTGTTAACGGCGGGAGCTTCGACCTCGGTCACTTCCTCGGCCGCGCTTTCCTCAACTTCTACGGGTGCGCCACCCATGTTCTGGGGCTGCGCTGCGCCGGTCATCTGCTTCACGGCGGGAACCATCTGCATGAGCTGCTGCAGCTCCATGCCGGGATTCACGTCGGGACACTGCTTTTCGAAGGCGTCGATGATTGCCTGGCCTTTCTCTACGAAGGCGGGGCCGGCTTCACTGATGTATTTCTGCTGGATCTGCTGGTACTGGCTCTGGAGCGCCATCATGCCGGCCTGGTTGCCGGTAGCCTGCAGTTCCTTGGCCTGTGCCTGGAGCGGAGCCATTTCCTTGGCGAGACCTGCCGAGAAGTCTTCGCTGAGCTTGGCTGCCTCTTCGTTCCAGCTTTCGGCATACTGTGCCTGAAGTTCGGGGCAGTTGAGATATGATTTGTTCTGGGCCTGTACGGTGAACACGACAGCCTGGGCGATGAACAGAAGCACCACGATGCTGCTCCACCAGAGACCGATCTTTTTCAGACGGTTGATCCAGATGTCGTTATCCCAGCCGCATGACTGGAACATCGACCAGAAACCATGGTTGAAGTGGAACCAGAGGGCCACGAAACCGATGATATAGACGATGGGAGTCCATATCTGGGAGAATGCCATCTGCAGGAAGAGGGTTCCCATTGCGGGCTGCGCGGGAACGCCCTCGATCTGGGGCAGAACGGTGAGGTCGGAGTGGATGAGCTCCTGAAGCTGCATTTTAGCCCAGAACTGGATCAGATGGACAACGAGGAACGCGAGCACTACGAGACCGAGCACAAGCATGTTCTGTGACGACCATTCTACCTGAGGGGGCTTGGAAACCACATTGTAGCGGTCGTTGCCGCGGGCCTTGCGGTTCTGGATTGTCAGCCAGATGGCATAAATGATGTGGATGATGAAAAGGACAGCGAGGCCCATGGAGGCTATCAACGCATACCAGTTGGCGCCCAGAAATTCACAGACGTCGTTGTAGGCAGCGGGGTTGAACAGCGCTACAGCATTCATCACCGCGTGGAAGGTTACGAATAGGATCAGACAGGCTCCGGTGATTGACATCACGAGCTTTCTACCTACGGATGAACATGTTAACCACATAGCAGTTAGGGGATTTGTTATTAAATTTGTTTGTAAATATGATTCTTTGGATTAGATTACCTGCAAAATTAAAATAAATTAACCGTTTCCGCAAATGTTTTTTCTCTTTTTACTCACAATAAACTTCAAAGGTATGGAAACGGGGATGCATGCTCGTGAAGGCGATGCATCCCCGGTTTTGATTTCGTAGTCGGAAGTGCGGATCAGATTTCGATTTTTATGACCCGGCTGGAAATGATGTGGGGCTTTCCCGAGGCCGTCTTTTCTGTCTGTTTGTATTCGGAATAGGCTGCCTCTTTACCATCTATGGTGACGGTTGTATGTATGTCGGGCTTTCCCTTTTTCCATCTGAAAGTGTGGTTTATGTGTATGGTTATTCTGCGGTTCATGGAAGGAATTGTAAGGGTCAGGTTCTTCTCCATGTCTGTCTCGCTTTGGAATTCTCCGAACCGCAGCCAGCATGTCCCCGAAGGAATGTAGGAGGGAAGCTTTCCGGTTTCGTCGGGGTGTATGATGCTGAAGGAGCTATGGACTGGATGCAGCCCTCGGAATAACGCAAGACACATGCGTGATTTGGCCCATTGCTCAGGGATTCCGAAAGGACTTGCGTCCCAGTCGCTTATCTCAAAGGCTTTGCCATCGAATTCAGCTGTGATCCCTTTCCCGTAGAGACCGTCTGAACGGTCCGGGTCAAGATAAGTGGCCCCTTGTGCATCCACAAAGTCGAAATCTATGGAGTAAGGAGCGAAGTCCCAGATTATGTCGGGATCGGGGAGATCTTCGTTTCCGGAGCATGAAATGCAGAATAGCGAAGCGAAAGCCGAGAGAAGGATCGGCAGTGAGCGGAAAGAGAGAAAATTCATGATTTTGGGGATGTGATAATGATTTCCGGCAAAGATAACTGATTATTCCCGTTAATTATAGGCTTTTATGTTAAGGATGGTTAATCTCCTCTTGCTTGTATATGTGGGGCTGCCTAAGATGGCTATTGTGGCTAAACCTGTTAAGGCTATGTAAAATAAGGCTATGTAAAAAAAGAATGAGTAATGGAAACCGAAGTTTCGCGATTACTCATTCTCCTCTCTCCTCAGCGGTGCGTACGGGACTCGAACCCGTGACCTCCTGCGTGACAGGCAGGCATTCTAACCAGCTGAACTAACGCACCATTGATTTTGATTTTCAAGCGGCTCTCTTGCCGTTTTGCGGTGCAAAGTTAAGGCGAGTTTTTGAATTGTGCAAATTTTCGAGCAAAAAAATAATTGAAAATATTTTATGTTTTTGTGTAACTTCAATTGAATCAGCGGTTTCGCTCCTGAAAATTTTTATTAAAAAATCACCCTTAATCTCTTACCGGTTTAAGTCGGTAAAATCTACTTACAAAAAATCGACAACGGCTGCCTGATGTCTCCTTTTATCGCACTTTCCTGTGGCAATTGGTCGTAAATTGCCAAATATGTGGTCTGTTTGTCTATATTTAGGAATCTTGGTGCGTAAATTTTGCCTATTTGTAATCAGATTTCGATAAAAAACATTACATTTGCGCAAATTCTAATATCCCTTATGACCTCCAAAATATTTTCTCCCGATCCGTCAAATCTCCAGCGCTATTCATCGCAATTCAGCAGCCTGGGAAACGACTATGTTTTTTCGCGCATATCGAAAAACCAGAGTATAACGGAGTTTACCTCTCATTCCATGCGGTTAGGGGGCATGACGCTTGTTCTGTGTCTTAACGGCTCCATAGAACTTGACGTAAACCTGGAGTCGTTCAAGCTCTGCCCCAACGACCTTATTATCGCGGGTCATGACAGTGTGTTCAGTGTCCGCAATGTCGATTGGCATAATCTTGACGCGTACGTGTTCATCATATCTTCAGAGTTCATACGGGACATCAATTTCGAGCTGAATCTCGTGGCCACGATGAGCCTCACCTCGAGCGCACCTCCTCTGATCAGACTGACCGACGAGGAGGTGAAGCTGATGTCGAGATATTTCAAACTCATACATTATAATACAGTGGAGAACAGCGACGCCCGCTATGTGCGTTCGATATCGCGTTCGCTGATCGCTGCCGCCGTCTATCAGCTCATGCAGTTCTTCTCGGCGCGCACCGACCGCGACGATGCGCCGACTCTGTCGCGCCGTGCAAGCTATGTCCGCGATTTTCTCCAGCTCGTCAATATTCATCACCGCAAGGAGCGAGGAGTCGCTTTTTATGCCTCCAAGCTTTTTATATCTCCAAAATATCTTTCGTTGATTCTGAAAGAAAGCACCGGCCGCTCCGCCGCCGAGTGGATCGACGACTATGTCATCCTTGAAGCCAAGAATCTGCTGCGTTTTTCGGGAAAGAATGTGCAGCAGATAGCTTATGAGCTGAATTTCAGCAATCAATCGTCGTTTGGAAAATATTTCAAGCACTTGACGGGCATGTCTCCAACTAAATTTCAGCGGTCGTAATGAAAAAGACATACAATTTTAGTTAAAAAACCTTTAGATATTTGGTTGAAAAAAAATAACATGATAATTTTGTGGCGTGTTCAGAGAATAACTGTTGAAAAGTGATAAAGGTGAAGTTTTTCTTATATCAGTATCAGCATGTAAATTTTCAGACACGCAGGCAATCCGGCGAGCCTTTTTATTGGCTTTAACCGGTGCCCACCGGAAGTAGCAGACGTACAATAGTTGTTTTATAGATAATTGTGTATTTGAAGCTAAAGGGAAGTCGTGAGACTTTCCTTAGTTTTTTATATACACTTTAAAATAGCGCGGGGAGGATTTGTGAAACCGGTCAATTAATAGTAAATTTGAACCCATGAGAGAGAAAGGAACTAAAACCGGGCTTGTGCTCGAGGGTGGCGCCATGCGTGGCCTCTTCACCGCAGGAGTCATGGACGTGATGATGGAAGCCGGCGTTGAGTTCGACGGAATTGTCGGCGTCTCCGCCGGTTCGAGTTTCGGCTGCAACTACAAGTCGCGTCAGCCCGGACGCGTTATCCGCTACAATATCCGCTTCCGCAACGATCCCCGCTACATGGGGCTGCGTACATTCCTTCGCACCGGCGATCTCGTGGGAGCCGATTTTGCCTACCATGTCATGCCTATGGAGCTTGACGTGTTTGACAGCGCGACGTTCGAGAGCAATCCGGCCGAATTCTGGCTTGTGACAACGGATGTGACTACCGGCGAGCCGGTCTATTATCGGATGGACCGCGTCACTCACGAGTCGCTCGAATGGCTCAGGGCCTCTGCCTCCATGCCTGTTGTCACCCGCCCGGTGAGGGTCGATGACGGGCGCCTGATGCTTGACGGCGGCATATCCGACTCCATTCCGCTGAAATTTTTCGACGAAAGGGGCTATGACCGGAATGTGGTGGTCCTGACGCAGCCGCGCGACTTTCTCAAGAAGCCCGCGGCTATGTGGCCTTTCCGCCTCTTCATGAGACGCTATCCGCGCATTGTCGAGGCTATGGAGCGGCGCCACGAGATGTATAACGCGCAGTTGCAGTATGTCGCTTCGCGTGCAGCAGCCGGCAAAGCCTTTGTGATCGCTCCCGACCGGCCGCTCGAGATTGGGCGCGTGGAGATGAACCTCCGGAAAATGAAAAATGTTTATGAAGCGGGGCGCACGGCCTGTCGCCGCGTGCTTCCGGCCTTAAAGGAATTTTTATGCGAAAGTTAGTTTTTATTGCGGCGCTCGCTGTGTTTGCGGCCGCCGATGCCTACGTTGTAAAAGTGGAAAACCTTCCCGCGAATACCGGGGGATATAAAGTGAGGCTTTCTTCACGAAAAACGGGGGCGGTTCTGGATTCCGCCGTGGTGAACGGTCCAGGGGGCATCCTGTCGGCCTCCGGAGGCTGGGGCGAGTGGTGCGATATCGGCTATTCTTACCCAATTGATGGCGGAGTGAGAACGGATTATGTGGTTTTGTTCCCCGACGCCGACACCATGACGGTCGATGTGTCCGAAGGGCATCTTGCTGCGAAAGTGACCGGCGGATCGCTCAACGCCCGCATGACCGGCCTTAAGGAAATCACCGCCGCCCTTCCGAAGAAGGATGACGGCAGCATAGACGTTGAGGAGGCGCGAAAAGTTTTTCAGAAGGAGATTGACGGTAACCCGGACAATGCTTACGGAGCCTATGCGCTCCAGTTCATTCAGGGAATCACGCCCGATTCCGCCTGGATAGAGATGTTCGGCAAGCTCAGTCCCGACAATCAGTCCTATCCCTCCTTGCAGAAAATAAAGCAGAGAAAGCTCCAGAAGATGGCCAACGTCGTCGGTAAGAAGTTCTCCGACCTCAAGGTGCTGACCGCCGAAGGCGACACCGCGCGTCTGTATGACTACGTGGGCCGGGGCAAGTATGTGCTGGTCGATTTCTGGGCCTCATGGTGCGGCCCGTGTCGCAAAGAGGCTCACGAGACTCTCGAACCCTTGTATGAGAAGTACAGGAACGACGACCGCTTCATGATTCTGGGTGTGGTGACCGCCGAGCAGCCCGAAAACGCCCGCGAGGTCGTGGCCGGAAAACCCTATCCCTGGATGCAGGTCATTGACATTGACAATCAGGCTTCTGCAACCTACGGCTTCTCGACCATCCCGCAGATAATGCTCATAGGGCCTGACGGCACCCTCCTGTATCGCGAGATCCGCGGGCAGGGGATTTTCGAGGCGGTGGAGAAATCCCTGCGCTGACACAGGCCGAAAAGACCGGTCGCTTGAGGCAGGGGCGCGATTCCGGCGCCTCTGCCTGCCGTTTTTGCCTGCCGGGGAATGTCAGGCGAAAATAATCGCCGGGAGAGTCGTGACATTTCGGTGAAAAATGATTAATTTTGCAGTTTAGACGTGAAATCAAACAACATGTAAGTAAATAATCTCTAAAGATATGGAAAAGAAGTTCAAACGTACGCTCATAACCTCCGCTCTGCCCTACGCCAACGGACCTGTCCACATCGGTCATCTCGCCGGTGTATATGTCCCGGCCGACATCTACGCCCGCTTCCTCAGAATGCGTGGCGAAGAGGTGCTTTTTATAGGCGGAAGCGATGAACACGGTGTGCCAATCACAATCAAGGCCCGCAAAGAGGGCGTCACTCCGCAGGATATCGTTGACCGTTACCACAAGATAATAAAAGACTCCATGGAGGGGCTGGGAATTTCGTTTGACATATATTCGCGCACCACGTCCGACATCCATTCCGCCACTGCGTCGGAATTCTTCCGCCGTCTCTACGACAACGGCCGGTTCGAGGTGCAGACCTCGCTTCAGCCCTACGACGAAGAGGCCCGTCAGTTCCTTGCCGACCGCTACGTCGTCGGCACCTGCCCCCACTGCGGAAGCGACCGCGCTTACGGCGACCAGTGCGAGGCTTGCGGAACGTCGCTCAACGCTACGGACCTGATCAATCCCCGCTCGAGCCTCACCTCGGCTCCCGTGACCATGCGCGAGACCACCCACTGGTATCTGCCGCTTGACAAATGGGAGGGAAAACTGCGCGAGTGGATTCTCGAAGGCCACAAGGAATGGAAAACCAACGTCTATGGTCAGTGCAAGTCGTGGCTCGATCTCGGGCTGCAGCCCCGCGCCGTCAGCCGCGACCTCGACTGGGGTGTGCCCGTGCCCGTGGAAGGCGCCGAAGGGAAAGTGCTTTACGTCTGGTTCGACGCGCCGATCGGATATATCTCCAACACCAAGGAACTCCTGCCCGATTCGTGGGAGAAATGGTGGAAAGATCCCGAAAGCCGTGTCATCAACTTCATCGGCAAGGACAACATCGTGTTCCATTGCATCGTGTTCCCCGCAATGCTGATGGCCTACGGCGACAACTTCCAGCTCCCCGACAATGTCCCCGCCAACGAATTCCTCAATCTGGAAGGCGACAAGATCTCGACTTCGCGCAACTGGGCCGTCTGGCTACATGAATATCTGGCCGACTTCCCCGGCAAGCAGGATGTGCTGCGCTATGTGCTGACCGCCAACGCGCCCGAGACGAAGGACAATGATTTCACATGGGCTGATTTCCAGGCCCGCAACAACAATGAGCTCGTTGCCGTGCTCGGTAATTTCGTCAACCGTGCGATGATGCTGACCCATAAATATTTCGAAGGAAAAGTGCCTGAGCGCGGCGAACTCGCCGAAACGGACATCACCGCCTTCCGCGAGATAAACGCCGCCGCCGATCGCCTGACGGCCGCCCTCGAGACATTCCATTTCCGCGAAGGACTGAAAGAGGCCATGGAGATTGCCCGAATCGGTAACCGTTACCTGCAGGAGACCGAGCCTTGGAAAGTGTCGAAGACCGATATGGACCGCACCGCGACCATCCTCAACATCGCCCTGCAGATCTGTGCCAACATAGCCGTGGCCTTCAAGCCCTTCCTGCCCTTCACGGCCGACAAGCTCGCACTGATGATCGGGCTCGGCGAGCAGACATGGGATCAGCTCGGATCCGACACCATCCTCCCCGCCGGACAGCAGCTCGCCAAACCGGAGCTTCTGTTCGAGAAGATTGACGACGCGACCATACAGCTCCAGCTCGACCGTCTCGCCCGAATAAAGGAAGAGAACAAGATAAAGAATTTCAAGGCTGCCCCCCAGGCTCCCGACGTGGATTTCGACACATTCATGAAAGCCGACATCCGCGTGGGAACCGTGCTCGAATGCCGGAAAGTCCCCAAGGCCGACAAACTCCTGCAGTTCCTCATCGACGACGGCCTTGAAAAACGCACCATCGTTTCAGGCATCGCGAAACATTACGCTCCCGAGGACCTTGTCGGAAAGCAGGTCTGCTTCATAGCCAACCTGCCCGTCCGCAAACTGCGCGGAATAGAGTCGCAGGGCATGATACTCTCCGCCGAGAACGCCGACGGTTCGCTCGTGGTCATTGGCCCGACCGCTCCCGTGGTTCCCGGCGCGCAAGTGAAGTGATGCACCGAACAGATTTTTAAATTAACCTCAATCCCACCGACATGAATACACCGAGTGCCCGCAGGCCGCGCATATTGCTGATATATACCGGCGGAACCATAGGAATGATAGAGAATCCGGAGACGGAGGCTCTGCAGCCTTTCAATTTCGACCATCTGATAGATAATGTGCCGAAACTGAAGATGCTCAACTATGTGATCGACAACGTCTCGTTCAATCCGCCGATCGACTCCAGCGACATGAGTCCCGAACACTGGGAGGAGATCGCCCATGTGGTCGAGAACAGTTATCATCTCTACGACGGATTCGTGGTGCTCCACGGAACCGACACTATGGCCTATACCGCCTCGGCTCTCTCTTTCATGCTCGAGAATCTCCGCAAACCGGTGATCATCACGGGCTCGCAGCTCCCCATAGGCGAGGTCCGCACCGACGGTGAGGAAAATCTGATAACCGCCGTGCAGATAGCGGCCGCCATGGACCGTCACGGCGATCCGATGGTGCAGGAAGTCGCCATCCTTTTCGAGAACTATCTCTGGCGCGGAAACAGGGCCACGAAACGTTCGGCTGATAATTTCAACGCTTTCAAAAGCCATAATTACCCCGAACTCGCCAAGATAGGTCTTGACATAAATTACCACGAGGATGCCCTTTACCGCCATCATGTCCATGAGCCGTTCAAGGTCAATTACGGGCTTGACAAGTCGATCATCGTTATTGACCTCTTTCCGGGTCTGCGCGAGGATGCCTTCCGTCACGCGCTCCACACTCCCGCCACCAAAGGCGTTGTCCTGCGTTCGTTCGGCGCCGGCAACGCTCCTACCTCTCCCTGGTTCTTCGATGCCCTGAAGGAGGCTATTGACGGCGGACTGGTCGTGTTCAACGTGACCCAGTGTGTCGGCGGCAGCGTCCTTCCCGGACGATATGCGGCCAGCGACGCCCTGGAGGCCGCCGGAGTGGTGGCCGGAGCTGACATCACCACGGAGGCCGCCATCGCGAAGATGATGTTCCTGTTCGGCCAGAATCTTCCGGCCCATGAGGTCAGACGCCGTCTGACCCACCCCATCTGCGGCGAAATGACTCTCCCTTCTCCCGGAGAGTGAGCTTCCCGCTGATTTCGTAACTGAACTGATTTAACCTTATTTCAAATTAACATTTCGAGTATGATTCCGAGAAGATTTCGACCTTTTTGAAAGAGCAATGGGGTTCCATTGTGATTGAAAAAAGGGAAGAAAGCGGCCGGAATCCTGCCGAAAGGGTAAAGCCGAAGGTTTCCGTCAGTTCTGAATTAACATTTTGAAATAAGTTTAAATCAGTTCATTTTCTAACACTACTGCATAATGCCGCTTAACATACCAGAAATATCACCTGAAGTACAGCAGGCCAAAATGCGGTTCGGCATTGTCGGCAACGCGCCGGCTCTGATCGCGGCTGTCAACAGGGCCATTCAGGTGGCTCCCATAGACCTGTCTGTGCTCATAACCGGCGAGAGCGGTACGGGCAAGGAGTTTTTCCCGAAAATCATCCATGCCTACAGTCCTCGCAAGCATGCCCGCTATATTGCCGTCAACTGTGGCGCCATTCCCGAAGGAACGATCGATTCCGAACTGTTCGGCCATGAAAAAGGCTCGTTTACAGGCGCCGTATCTGCACGTAAAGGTTATTTTGAAGAAGCTGACGGAGGAACGATTTTTCTCGATGAGGTTGCCGAGCTGCCGCTGACTACTCAGGCGCGACTGCTCCGCGTGCTCGAATCGGGGGAATTCCTCAAGGTTGGATCATCCACCGTCCAGCGGACCAACATACGCGTTGTCGCCGCAACCAATGTCGATATGCTCGAGGCGGTCCGTTCGGGCCGTTTCCGTGAAGACCTGTTCTACCGCCTCTCGACGGTGCAGATTTCCGTGCCCCCGTTGCGTGCGCGCGGCAACGACATCACTCTCCTGACCCGCAAGTTCGCTTCCGATTTCTCCGAGCGCTATTCCATGCCCCCGGCGACTTTCGAGGATTCCGCCCGCTCCGAGATGCTCCATTACCGCTGGCCCGGAAACGTGCGCCAGCTCAAGAACGTGGTCGAACAGATCTCTCTTTTCCATGCCGGAGCTAAAGTCGATGCCGAGACATTGCGCCCCTATCTGCCCGATGCCGGAATGAACTACACGCCCGCGCTCTCCCATTCGGCCCATCCCTACGAACAGGAGCGCGAACTGCTCTTCAACATGATATTCAGGCTCCAGTCGGAAATAGACCGTCTCCGCGCCAAGATCGAGGATGAGGAACCCCGTCGTCCCTCGGCCGCTCCCGTCCAGCAGCCCGTGGAGGTCATAGAGGTACCGACAAGCCTCGTCAGATATACCGAACCCCACTCCCGCTTCCCGTCGGCCCCGGTGGCCGATGCCCAGCCTGCCGCTTCGGCCAAGACCCTCGAGGAGACCGAGCGCGAGACTATACGTCAGGCGCTTGAAAATAACGGAGGCCGCCGCAAGGACACCGCCCGCGAACTGAATATATCGGAACGTACCCTCTATCGAAAAATCAAGGACTTCGGTCTTGAATGAACCTTTGAATGAACTTCGGAGTTTTCTAAAATAAAAACAGGAATATGAAGAGAAAAGTATTTAAAATGGCTGCGCTGGCCCTCATGCTTTCGGCTACAGCGCCGGCTTTCGCGCAATTCGATCTCGGCCGCGCTCTCGGCGGTCTGGTAAAAGCCGGACAGGCTTTGACGGTATCCGACAGTCAGATGGCGGAGTATGTCAGGGAATCCGTTGCGAAGATGGACAAGGAAAACACCGTGTTGCCTGACTCCGATCCCTATTCCCAGCGTCTGGCGCGTCTGACCAAAGGCATAAAGGACGCCGACGGCATTCCCTTGAATTTCAAGGTCTATAAGAAGGACGAGATCAACGCGTTTGCATGTCCCGACGGCAGTGTGCGCGTATATACCGGCCTGATGGACATGATGACCGACGACGAGCTTCTCGGCGTCGTGGGTCATGAGATTGGCCACGTTGTCAAGCGCCATTCCAAAAACGCATTCAAGAACCAGCTTCTCACCGGCGCCCTCAAGGATGAGCTCGCTGCATCCAGCGGAAAAATAGCCGCTCTGACCGACTCACAGCTCGGCACGCTCGGCGAGGGCCTGATAAATGCCAAATATTCCCGCAAGCAGGAGAACGAGGCCGATGACTGCGGATATGATTTCCTCGTCGGCAACGGCCGCAACCCCTACGGCATGGTCATGGCATTCGAGAAAATGTCGGCAATGGAGCAGAAGGGCGGAGCGTCGGCCAATTCCTATATAGCGAAGATGTTCTCCTCCCACCCTGACACCCAGGCGCGCATAAAACACATGTCGGAGCGCTGCACTAAGGACGGCTACACGCGCCCGGTCGTGACCACGACAAAAACGACCACAACTGCGAAGAAATCCGCAACGACCAAGACCACTAAGAAAACCACCGCTAAGAAGACAGTCAAGAAAACCACAAAAAAACGCTGATTCTTCTCGGAAACATGCCCCGACCGCTATCGCAAGGAGTTGGTCGCGGCAAATAAAAACAAGGCGGACGAGACGGCCCCGTATCAGGGGAATGTCTCGTCCGTTTGTTTCTAATCATTGATTAGAGGCTACGAACACTCTTGTGCCTTCGGTGACGATATTCTCAAAGACTTACAATCATTGATGCGGCGGTCTCATCGGCAGTCTTGTCGCCTTTGGTCTCGCGAATGATCTCTATTGCGAAAGGAAGCGTGGTTCCCGGTCCCTCCGATGTGATGAGAGAGGGCGCTTTCACAACCTTCTCCCTGACATATTCGCCTCCGTTCTCATTGATCGAGTCGCCAAGACCGGGATAGCATGTCGCTTTCTTTCCCTTGAGAATGCCGAGAGGAGCGAGCACCACCGCAGGGCCGGCGCAGATTGAAGCTATGCGGCCCCCTTTCTTGTAATGTTCCGACAACATGTCGTTAACGGCTTTGGAGGCATGGAGATTGGGCGCTCCCGGCACACCGCCCGGCACAATGAGCCAGTCGGCGTCACTGACATCTATTTCCGAAATCAGGGAGTCGGCCACGATAGTCTGTCCCGTTGCGCCCTTGATCATGAGCGTTGTATCGACTGCTACGGCAACTACCGGTATATCGGCGCGGCGCAGGGCGTCGATCGTTGCCATAGCCTCTATTTCCTCCACTCCGGGTGCGAGGAAAATGTAGGATTGTTTTGCTGACATATTCATAAAACCGAGTAATGACATCGCCATAAAGGCTATTCTTTTTAATGTATTCATAAATCGCTGAATAAAAGTCCTGTTGTAAAACAATCCATACTTGGGGAGGGTTCATTGACCGACAGTTGATTTCTCTCCATGCGCCGATCCTTGCGGAAAAGACGAAAAATTGAGGGTGAGCCGGGAGTTGCCGGGCTCACCCTCTTCGGTCAACGATTGATGACCTCGGGAAGAAAATCTTTATTTTTGCCGTGCCATTTTAGAAAATGGCCGGATCCGATGCATACATCAGAGGCCTTTTCCTTTCTCGATCATAAACTTTTCGACCGGCCACGTAGGTTGCCTTCACTGTAAGACCGGGAGCTATCGCTGACAGAACGAAAAGTTTTTCGGTAATGGATTCTGCAAAATTCAACCGCCATGCGGCGAACCGATCCGGTTTCAGATCCAGAACGGTAAGATCGGCTTCGTAACCTGAAGCAATCGAGCCGATCGTGTTTTCAAGGTGAAGGGCTTCCGCCCCTCCTCGGGTTGCCATATACAGACTTTTCATAATGTCAAGACTCCGTCCGTGCATCATCGCGACTTTGTAGGCTTCTCCTATCTGCCTGAGAATGGAAAGACTGGTGCCTCCGCCAACGTCGGTTCCCATGCCGACGCGTACCGGACGTGACTGTTCCTTGGCCTCCCAGTATTTGAATTCGCCGTCGCCGAGGAAAAGGTTTGACGAAGGACAGTGGGCCACTCCGCATTCATTGTCATGGAGCGTCTGCCACTCCTCTTCGCGCACAATGCAGCAGTGGGCCATGACCGAACGCCCTCCCACAAGTCCGAAATGCCTATAGACTTCCGTGTAGTTCGGCTGATCGGGGAAAAGCTGTGTCACCCAGTCGATTTCGCTCTGGACTTCGTCGAGATGGGTGTGCATATATACGCCCCGGTCCATGTAGCGCTGATAAAGTTCGCCGGCGAGTTCGAGCTGACGGGGCGTGGATGTGGGCGCGAAGCGCGGAATGACGGCATAGAGCTGACGCCCGCGATGATGCCATTTCTTCAGCAGCTTCTCCGTCAGGAGAATGGATTCTTCGGCCGACTCGTCTTTAAGAGAATCGGGGATATTCCGGTCCTGAAGGACCTTTCCGGTGATCATGCGGGTATTGTAGCGTTCCGATTCCTCGAAGATAGCGTCAACCGATGTCTCGAAGGTCGTGGAGAATACATTGGCGGTCGTAGTGCCTTGGGTCAGCATCTCTGCCATGAATTCGCGGGCAACTTCGTCGGCGAATATTTTGTCGCGGAAGCGTGATTCCATGGGGAACACATAGCGGTCAAGCCATTTCAGAAGAGTATTACCGGAAGAACCGATGACCGGAGCCTGAACATAATGGGCATGACAATCGATGAATCCGGGTAAAATCAATGCATCGGAGTAGGTGTCGGTTTCATTCAGTCCGGGATATCTCTTTATTGTCGTGCCATAATCGCCCACATCGATAATGCGGCCGTCCTGAATGACTATGAGCCCGTCTGACAGATAGTCATGACACTCCCCTTCGCGACAGAGAAACGGGTCGGCCTTGAAGGTCAGCAATTGTCCCCGGATGCCTTTGCAATGGATTCCGCAAGAATTGGTTTGAGTGACGGTCTCGTTCATGAATGACTCTGATATGGTATAGATTTTCCGGCCGGAGGGGGGAGAAGCAGTGTTCTTTTCCTTCAGACGATGAAAATACCCTGTTTATAACATAACGAATTTAACTGAAAAAATGTTCTTGGAAAATGAAAAAAATAAATAAGGGTCTGATTACATGTCTCATTTGCCGTGAATTTTGTTTTGTCCGGAAATAAAGTTGTGATATAGGCGGATATTTCCTAACTTTGTGGCAATAGAAGAATAAACATAAGATTAAACGATAAAAACATGCTCTTGACCATGAAGAAAACAGTTCAGGCCCTAATTGCCGGTATGGTAATGCTTGGCGCTTTCGTAATGCCACGCCCGGCCGCTTCCCAAGTTCCCCTTTCATATAAGGACGGCGACAGAATCCGTTCGCTCGTGATGGACGGAGGTGACTATAATTCCAAGTTCTATCGTATTCCCGCAATTGAAGTTCTCCCCGACGGCACTCTGATCGCTGTCGCCGACAAGCGTATCGAGACAAGCGCCGACCTCCCCGGCAAAATCGACGTCGTGGCGCGCCGAAGCACCGACGGTGGAAAGACCTGGGGCCCCTACATAACGGTGGCTGAACACAACGAGGATGGAGGCTACGGTGACCCCGCCATAATCAGAGACCGCCGCACCGGTGACCTGATCGTTATCTCAACTCACGGCAACGGCCTCTGGAACAAGGCTCCCGGCCGCACAAGCATCTCCCGCAGCCGCGACGGCGGTCTGACCTGGGAAAAGCCCGTCGATGTGTCGGATCAGATCTTCACCACCGATCCCAACGGCAAGCAGCCCATCAAGATGACAGCCGGTTTCGCATCGTCGGGCCGCGCCCTTCAGCTGAAAAACGGCCGCATAATGTTTGTCCTTGTCACCCGTCAGGAAGGTGTCGATCCTTTCCCCTGCTATGCCATCTACAGCGACAACGGCGGCAAGACATGGAAAGCCAGCAAGATGCCCGCGACGCTTGACGGCGACGAATCGAAAGTGGTCGAGCTCCCCAATGGCGATGTCCTGATGAGCATCCGCGCCCGTTTCGGCAAAACCCGCAAGTTCGCCATCTCGAAAGACAAAGGCGAGACCTGGAAAGAACTTACCGATTACAATGACCTTCAGGATGTTCGCTGCAACGGAGACATAATACCTGTAAAATATAACGGCCGCGACGTCCTCCTTCAGTCGCTTCCCGCAGGCCCGGGCCGCAGCAACGTGACGATCTATGCCAGCTATGATGGCGGCAAGACCTGGCCCCGCAAATGTGAGGTGGTCCGCGCTCCGTCGGCCTATTCGTCAATGGTCCTCATGCCTGATGGAAAAACCATCGCTATCCTGACCGAGGAGGAAGCCCACAACACAGACTGGAAGAATTACGGTTACAGAATATGGTTCACCTCCATTCCCCTCTCCGAGATTCTCGGTGAATGAACAGTCGCCATAAAGAAATTGTTAAAGGGTTACGCAATTGAATGTGTAACCCTTTATTTTGATTTGATATGGATGTTGAAAAACTGAATCAGTTGAAAAACGATACCGGTGTGACTCTTGTGGAATTCTATGCCACATGGTGTCCCCATTGCCGCAAGATGATGCCCGTTATGGAAGACGTTAAGGAGCAGGTCGTTTCCCATGTGAACGTATATCAGTTTGACATAGACAAAAACGGGGAGCTTGCCGACGAACTCGGCGTGCAGTCTATACCCACATTTATCATATATGACAACGGGAACGAATTGTGGCGTCACACCGGCGAGACCACCGAAGCCGTTCTTCTCGCGCGACTTGACGAAGCAACCCGCTGATTCGTCGCGACTGACTGTCAGTCAAGACAGTCGTCGAGAAGGCGCGTGATCTCCTCCCGGTCCATTCCGCGGCCTATGAACACGAGTTTCTGCATGCGGTCGCCGTAGCGGTCGTCCCAGTCGCGCATGAGACCCGGTTCTGAAGCCATGAGCCGTGCAAGTTCTTCTTCGGGCGCGGTGGCATACCATTGGCCGCATTCGGTCAGCTTTTTCTGCACTCCGGCCTGCTCGAAGAGATATGACATGTCGGTGTTTTCGGAGAAATAGCATATTCCTTTGGTGCGGATCACGCTCGATGGCCACTGCTTTGCAACGAAATAGTCGAATTTGTTGAGCGAAAGCGGACGGCGACGGTAATAGACGAAAGTCCCTATGCCGTATTCCTCCGCTTCCCCTTCGTCATGGTCGTGGTGATGGTGATGATGATGATGGCCGTGCTCATGCTCGTCGTGGTCCTCATGTTCGTCTTCGTGTCCGTGCTCATGTTCATGATGATGGTGGTGGTGCTCCTCCTCATTCTCTATTTCCGAGAGTGGTTTCTCGATTTCGCGTATCCACGTGGCTGAAGTGGCCACTTTCTCGAAGTTGAACAGCCGCGTGTCGAGAATTTCCTTGAAGTCGATGTCGGCGTAGTCGGCCTCGATTATTTTTGCCCGTGGTTGCAGGGCGCGCACGGTCGCCTTGATTTTTCCGCGCTCCTCTTCGCTCACCTCGGAAATCTTGTTGATGACCACTATGTTGCAGAATTCTATCTGCTGCACGATGAGGTTCTCTATGTCTTCTTCGCCGATGTTTGCGGCGGTCAGGGCCGCGCCGGCGCCAAACTCGCTCTGCAGGCGAAGGGCATCGACAACGGTCACTATGCAGTCAAGCCGCGGCGAACCGAAACGGTTGATCTGCGGCCCCATGGTCGGTATCGAGCATATTGTCTGCGCTATCGGTTCAGGCTCGCAGATGCCGCTCGCTTCGATGACTATATAGTCGAAACGGTCACCCTCCATCAGATCGACCAGCTGCTGGACGAGGTCCATCTTGAGAGTGCAGCAGATGCAGCCGTTCTGCAGCGCCACGAGACTGTCGTCCTGCTGCCCGACTATGCCGTCACGCGCAATCAGATCCGCGTCGATATTGACTTCGCCTATGTCATTGACGATTACTGCGAACCGGATGCCGCGGCGGTTTGAAAGCATGCGGTTGACAAGCGTCGTCTTGCCGCTCCCGAGATAGCCGGTAAGCAACAGAACAGGTGTTTCTTTCTTTTCCATGTCTCTATATGAATAAAAATCTTCGACAAAATTACTAAAAATCCCGTTGCGTTGTCTTCCGCCGGCCCTAAAATCTCATCCCGTCCTCCGGTTAGCCTGATTCTCCCCGGGCGTTAATTATAGTTAAGGCGCTGAGGGCTATTTGCCGGAAATAGGAAAGGATTACGTAACTTTGCACCCATGAATTCTCCGCATAATCGAACTTTCGGTCGTTGGTGTAAACGTTATATCTCACTGAGTCTTCTGATCACGGTGGGTATAATCGTCTATATACTCTTCTTTTCCGATAATTCCGTGTCGGAGACCTACATGTATGACCGACAGATCGATTCGCTCAACATGGCCATACGTCAGGCCGGGGACTCCCTTGACTATTACCGCGGCCTTGAGGAGCGTCTGAACACGGATCCGTCGGCCATGGAGCAGGTCGTGCGCGAGAATTACCACATGCAGCGTCCCGACGAGGATGTCTATGTGGTCGAATAGATTTATGTGTCTCTAAGAGTTTGTCTAAAATCAAAAGAATGTCAGAAAGAAAAGAACGGTCTGAATCTTTCATGCCTCGCGCCGCATGGCTGATAGCCGTCAACATAGGGCTTTTGCTCATTGTCGTGGGCACCGCCCTCCCTCTGCTGCATGTAACTGGGCCGGTCACGAAGATAATTTTCAGCGTGGGAGCCGCCGTTGTCCTTCTGGGACGTCTTTTCGCCCCTTCGGTCAAGGGCCTCTCGTTGCGTGCTCGTCGCCTGAGCCGTCTTGAAATATGGGTCGGCATTATTTTCTGTGCCGGCGCATTCTTTATGTGGTTCACTCCCGAAAGGATGGACTGGCTCGCTTTCACCATGGCCGGCGCCGCGGTGCAGGTATATGTGTCGATGGCCCTTCCAAAAGCCATAGCGGCGGCAAACGGCGATAAAACCGCTCAAAAAGACGTTAAAAAATAGCGGTTTGCTAAAAAAGCCTCTGTTAGGGATGCTCAATTGCTTAGGAATTACTAAATTTGCCACTGAATGTCACTGAATCTGACCATCGATCAAGGAAACTCGGCCGCAAAACTGGCCCTGTGGCAGGATTCCACAATGGTTTCAAGCTGCATCGAGACTTCGTTAACTCCCGATGCGCTCGGCCATTTTCTTTCCCCTTACGGAGGAAAGGTCGATAAGGCCCTCTATTGTTCGGTCCGCGCACGCGGAACGGAAGTGATGGCCATGCTCTCCACTTTTGCCGGAAAGATGCTCAGGCTGAGCAGCGATATGCCGCTCCCCATAAAGATCGACTACGGCACCCCGGGATCGCTCGGGGCCGACAGGATAGCAGCCGCTGTTGGCGCCGCGACTGTTTTTCCCGGAAAGATGCTCCTTGTGGTCGATGCCGGAACGGCCGTAACCTACGATGCGGTAAGTCCCGAAGGCCATTTCCTCGGCGGAAACATCGCCCCCGGAATGAACATGCGCCTGGAGGCGCTCCACCGTTTCACGGCCCGCCTGCCACGTGTGACCGTGCCCCGCGAGCTCCCTCTCGGCAGGGTGTTCGGAACCGACACCGCATCCGCTATGATACTCGGCTCCGTTTTCGGAATCATCGGTGCCATAACTTATTACAAATCACAGCTGACGCCGGATCCTACGGTGGTGATGACCGGAGGATGGGCCCATCAGCTCAGCCGCCTCTGTGATTTCGAGGTCAACGTGGAGCCTGATCTCGTCAGCATTGGTCTTAACCGAATATTACAGTACAATGAAGCTATATTCTAAAATTTCTCTCGTTTTACTCGCTCTGGCGGCTTCCGTGGCCGCGCAGGCGCAGAACACCGTTTCCCCCTATTCGAAGTTCGGCTACGGACTTCTCGACAACAACGCTACTGCGGCCCAGATGCAGATGGGCGGTGTCGGCTACGCCATGAGCTCAGGCCGTCAGATAAATGTGATGAATCCGGCCAGCTATGCCGCCGCCGACTCGCTGACGTTCCTCTTTGACATGGGCCTTGATTTTACCAACCTCAAATCCTCGGAATTCGGTGCCGACGGACAGAAGATAAAGGATTCGCAGTTTGGCGGCGGTCTCAATTATATAACCATGCAGGTGCCCCTCGGCAAGCGCATGGGCGCCAGCTTCGGCCTTCTTCCCTATAGCTCCGTGGGCTACTCTTTCGGTTCGGAAATAAAGAACGGTCTGAACGCACGTCAGGGACAGGGCGGTCTTAACCAGCTTTATCTCGGTCTGGCCGGACGCGTGTTCAAGGGCTTCTCGGTCGGATTCAATGTCAGCTATCTTTTCGGCAACATCGTGAACGATGTGACAATAGCCACCAACACGGGTTCACAGTCGCTTTTCGAGCAGGTGATGGAGGTCCGCGACTACCGCTTCCAGTTCGGCGCGCAATATAAATTCAATGTCAACGCCGACAACCGCGTGGGACTCGGCGTGGTCTATTCTCCCGCAAAAACTCTTCTTGGCAATGCAAGAGTCATAAAATACGACATCGACGCCGATACCAAGCCCGACACGGTAGGTTTTGCCAAATTGCGCCATAACGCTGAACTCGCTGCTTCCTACGGTGGCGGTATCAGCTGGGAATGGCAGCGCAAGCTCCTTGTCGAGGCCGATTTCACATATCAGCCCTGGAGCAAGGTGAAGTCCATGAAAATGGAGAATTTCGAGACCACACGTTTCGCCGACAGCTACCGCATGGGCCTCGGCGCGTCCATCACTCCGAAGGAGCGCGGCGGTTTCTTCCAGCGTGTCTCATATCGTCTGGGCGGATTCTATAACCGCGACTATACGATGGTCGGTGACAATCATGTCAAGGAGTATGGCGTCGGGTTCGGATTCGGACTCCCGGCCTACGGGCAGAAGACCGTCGTGAATCTCGGATTCGAGTATCGTCACCGCGCGGCCACCGACAAACGCCTCCTTCAGGAGAACTATTTCAACATCCGTCTCGGCATCAACTTCAACCAGCTCTGGTTCTTCCAGAACAAGATCCAGTAATTGCCTCCGGCTCTATTTATCCGAAAACAAATGCCTGTTTCATTCCGGTCATCCGATTCAGCCTCGCCGATGCGTGTCCTGCCGCTGCTTGCGGTCAGCCTGGCGATGGTCATGAACCTTTTCGCCTGCAAGGAGAAGGAACAGGAAATGATGAAGGGTAATTTCAATCCCGAGCATTTTGCCACAATGACCACAACCGATGTCTCCACCCTGATCTCCGACTCGGGAGTGGTGCGCTACAAGATCGAGTCGCCGCTCTGGCTCGTTTTCGATCAGGCCAAGGAACCCCGCTGGGATTTCCCGAAAGGGATTCATCTGGAGAAATACAACGACATGTTCCGCGTCGAGGCCGAGGTCCGCTGCGATTCCGCCCGGTATTTCCAGAACAAGCAGCTATGGCGGCTCGACGGATATGTCGAGATCACGAATATCGCCGGCGAGAAATTCCTCACGCCCCAGCTTTTCTGGGACCAGCGGCAGCAGAAGCTTTATTCCGATTCTTTTATTCACATCGAGCGTCAGGGACGTGTCATCGAAGGCTATGGCTTCAATTCCAACGAACGCCTGACCCAGTATGAGGTGCGAAAGGTGATGGGTATGTTCCCCGCTTCCGATTTCAAGCCCGGAATGCAGAGCCCTGATTCAGTATCTCACGCTCCGTCGCCCGTGCCTGTCGCTCCCGATTCAACACATAAGCCATGACCGTCACCACCTGGATCATACTTGCTGTAGTCTCTCTGATTTTCTCGGCCCTCTTTTCGGGAACCGAGATCGCTTTCATAACCTCCGACCGCGTGCGTGTCGAGCTCGATGTCAAGCGCGGCGGACTGATGGGACGTGTCATGAACATGTTCTTCAAGGATGAGGACCTCTTCATTTCAACGATTCTTGTCGGCAACAACATAATGCTCGTCATCTACGGTATGGGTGCCGCGTTTCTGATAGAGCAGTGCTGGCTTGTGAACTATAATCTTAACGAAGCGGTAGTCCTCATTATCTCCACTCTGATATCCACAGGCGTCATTCTTGTCACCGGCGAGTTTTTCCCGAAGACCGTTTTCCGCATCAATCCCTATACCTCGCTGAAGGTCATAGCTTTCCCTCTGATGATCTTCTATATTCTCCTCTGGCCTGTCTCGATGTTCACAACATGGCTCTCGCGCACACTCATGCGTCTGTGTGGCATCCATTCCGACTCCCAGAAAATGGGGATGCTTTCCGTCGGAGATCTTAACCGCTATCTCGAAAAAAACATCGACGAGATAAATCCCGCGAGCGCGACCGTGGAAAATGAAGTGAAGATATTCCATAACGCCCTTGATTTCTCCAACACTCATCTGCGCGACTGCATGCTTCCGCGCAACGAGATCGTGGCCGTAAACATCGCCACAACCACTCGCGAGACTCTCAGCGAGCTTTTCACCCGATCAGGCCGAAGCAAGATCGTGGTCTATGCCGACGATATCGACAATGTGCTCGGCTACATTCATGTCAGCGAGCTTTTCGATCCTCAGAGAGACTGGAAACAGCACATAAAACCTGTCATTTTCGCCCCTGAAGCCTTGATGGCCAACAAACTGATGCGTCGGCTCCTTTCCGAAAAGAGGTCCATGGCCATAGTGGTCGATGAATTCGGAGGCACCGCCGGTCTGGTGACTCTCGAGGATCTCGTAGAGGAGATTTTCGGCGACATACGCGACGAACACGACACAACCTCCGATCTTGTACGCGAGGTTGAGCCGGGCGTTTTCGAATGTTCCGGCCGTGTGGAGATCGAGGTGCTCCGCGAACAGTATCATATCGACATTCCCGAGGACGACGCCTATCAGACTTTGGCCGGATATATCCTGACTTCAACAGGCATAATTCCGCAGCAGGGCGATGTCATGACTCTCGACGGACTCGAGATGACGGTCCTCAAACGCACTGCGTCGCGTCTGGAACTCATATCCCTCCGAAAAGCCGACACCAAAGACTGATGGGCGATTTCCAGCTAAATATCCTCGGATGCGGTTCGGCCACTCCCACTCCCTTGAGAAATCCTTCCGCACAGGTTGTCCGCTACAAGCGGCGCCTGATGATGATTGACTGCGGCGAGGGAACGCAGGCCATGATGCGACGTATGAATCTGCCTTTCAACCGTCTGACGCATATTTTCATCTCCCATCTTCATGGCGACCACTGTCTCGGACTTCCGGGACTGATCTCCACAATGTCGCTCCATGAGAAAGGCGACAATCTGACCGTGGTCCTTCCGGCCGAAGGGATAGACATGATGAAGCGAATGACTGAGTTTTTCTGTCGCGACGCTTCTTTCAACATTGATTTCATTCCTGCAGCCCCCGGAATCGTGGCGGATATCTCGGGCCTCACTGTCGAGGCCTTCCCGCTCTATCACCGCATGCCCGCTTTCGGTTATATTTTCCGCGAGAAACCGAAAAAGCGCCATATCCGGGGGGAGATGATGGACTTCTACCGGGTCCCTCTCTGGCAGCGGCAGGCGATAAAGGAGGGCGCCGATTTCATAACCGCTGAGGGCGAGACGGTGCCGAACAGCCGTCTGACCACCGACGCCGACCCTGCACTCAGCTACGCATATTGTTCCGACACCGTTTTCGACCCCCGCGTGGCCGAAGCTGTCAGAGGAGTCGATCTTCTCTATCATGAATCCACTTACGATTCCTCGCTTGAGGCAAAGGCACGTCAGCGCGGACATTCGACGGCCGCTCAGGCGGGAAAGATTGCGGCAATGGCCGGAGTCCATACTCTGATTCTCGGACATTTTTCCCAGAGATACAGCTCGGTTGACATCCTTGTCGAGGAGGCCTCTCGCGAATTTCCGAATGTTATAGCGGCCCGTGACGGCCTCAGAATAGATATTTGCCGATGAACGAATTTTCCTCTTCCGACGAACGCTTCATGCGCATTGCCCTCGAAGAAGCCCGCGCGGCCGCTCTTGATGACGAGATTCCGATTGGGGCCGTCGTGGTCAGCAGGGGCCGCGTCGTGGGCCGGGGCCATAACCTGACCGAAAAGCTGACCGACGTAACCGCCCACGCCGAAATGCAGGCCATAACCGCCGCTTCTCAGACCCTCGGCGGAAAATATCTGACCGACTGCACGCTTTACGTCACGGTTGAGCCATGTCTCATGTGTGCCGGAGCCCTCGCTTGGAGCCAGATCTCCAATATCGTTTACGGCGCATCCGATCCGAAACGCGGATATTCGCGTTTTACCGACGCGCCTTTCCATCCCCGCACGGTGGTGCGCGGTGGCCTTATGTCCGAGGAATGTGCCGCGCTTATGACGGATTTTTTTGCCCGCAAGCGCTAAAAGTGAGGCGCGGAGCCCTGATAAGTCGCGAAAAATTGCTACATTTGGACTATGATTGACAAACTGCTCCGCGTCGGCCGCATAATAGTTTCATTAGCTGCGTTCTGCATCCTGACATGCGGACTCGTCTGTCCGGCGCTGATGTTGCCGGGCGTAGGGCCGTGGCTCGAGAAAATACAGCTCGGACCGGCTATTCTCGGTTTCTCGCTTTTCATCTTCATTGTCTGGCTCCTTGTCACTCTCGCTTTCGGCCGGATATATTGTTCGACAGTCTGCCCCCTCGGCACCCTTCAGGACATCTGCGCGCGTTCACGCCGCATGGTACCTCTGGTGAAACTCATCGATACTCCGCGTCGCTACCGTTATATGCGTCCTGCCACCGCAGTGAGATATTCCGTCCTCGTCATTGTCCTTCTCTGTATTGTCCTCGGAATCTCCGTGGTCACGTCGGTTTTCGAGCCGTTCTCGGCTTTTTCAAGGCTCTGCGACGATTTCCTCCGGCCCGTTGTCATTCTTGTGGCGAAAGGGCTTGCGAGCATCGGGGTGGAGACCCCCGCAGCCTCCGTCATTCTCACCGCCAATGCCGGCGCCTGCATCATAGCGACGCTCATAGCCGCTGTGACCGTATTTGTCTCGGCGCAGTCTGGCAGAACCCTCTGCAACACCATCTGTCCCCTCGGGACGGCGATGGGATGCGTAAGCCGCTATTCAATCTATCAGATGGATATCGACACGGATCTCTGCATTCAGTGTGGCCGTTGCGAGGCCGTCTGCAAGTCCTCGTGCATAGACCTGACGGCCCACGTGGTCGATGGGAGCCGCTGCGTTGTCTGCTTCGACTGCGTGAACGTGTGCCCAAACTCGGCTATCCGTTACACCTGGCGCCGCAAACAGCTTTCCACTCCGATGATGAACCGTATAAGCGACTTCGGCAACTCACCCGAAACGAGCGTCGATTCAACTTGTAAACCAATCCGCAACAATGAAACAATATCTGACCCTGCTTCGCGAAATTCTTGACAACGGTGTCGATAAAAGTGATCGCACCGGCACCGGCACCCGATCCGTTTTCGGCTATCAGATGCGATTCAATCTGGCCGACGGCTTCCCCTTGCTCACAACCAAGAAAGTCCATCTAAAATCTATAATCCATGAACTCCTATGGTTTCTGAAAGGCGACACGAACGTCCGCTATCTTCAGGAAAACGGTGTCAGGATATGGAATGAATGGGCCGACGAAAACGGCGATCTGGGCCATATCTACGGCTATCAGTGGCGTTCGTGGCCCGACTACCGTGGAGGTCACATCGACCAGATAAAAGAGGCTGTCGAGACGATAAAGAACAATCCCGACTCGCGGCGCATAATCGTGAGCGCCTGGAATGTGGCCGATCTCGACAACATGAATCTCCCTCCGTGCCATGCTTTCTTCCAGTTCTACGTCGCGGGAGGACGTCTGAGCCTGCAGCTCTATCAGCGCAGCGCCGACTCGTTCCTCGGTGTCCCCTTCAACATCGCTTCCTACGCTCTGCTGCTCCTGATGATGGCGCAGGTGACAGGTCTCGAAGCCGGAGATTTCATTCACACTCTCGGCGACGCGCATATCTATAACAACCACTTCGAGCAGGTCAATCTACAGCTGCAGCGCACTCCGCGTCCGTTGCCGCGAATGGTCCTCAACCCCGATGTCAAGGATATATTCGGTTTCCGCTACGAGGACTTCCGTCTGGAAGACTACGATCCGTGGCCCGCAATCAAAGGAAAGGTTTCAGTGTGATGGATATGCCTGTGATTAGCATGATAGCGATTGTGGCGCGTGACGGCGCCATAGGCCGCGGAGGTGACCAGCCCTTCCACATTTCGGCCGATTTCAAGAGGTTCAAGCAGCTCACTCTCGGACATCCGGTCATCATGGGGCGGCGCACTTTCGAAGCCCTTCCCGGCGGTGCCCTTCCCGGCCGGCGTAACATTGTCATCAGCCGTAATCCCGACTATAGGGCCGAAGGTGCGGAGACAGCCCCGTCGATCGGTGACGCCATAGCTATGTGTGACGGAGCCGGCGAGGTTTTCATAATAGGCGGGGGGCGCGTCTATGGTCAGGTCATTTCAATGGCCGACAGGCTTCTGATGACCGAAGTCGATGCCGAAGTTCCTGACGCCGATACCTTTTTCCCCGCTATTGATCCGGAGGTGTGGACTGTCGCAGAGACTTCGCCTGAAGCCGTCGATCCCCGTTCAGGCGTCAGCTACAGGTTTGTCACTTATCTGCGCCGCCCTTGATCAGCAGCCGAGGAGATCGCGTGTAATGTCGAGCGCCGCCGATATTTCCGTATCCGTGGCCAGACAGTCGATTTTTATCTCTCCCGGAGCGCTCAGAAGAGTGAAGTTTATGGCGTCGGCCGACCGGTTCTTTTTGTCGTGACGCATGAAATCCGTCAGTGCCCCGTACTCCTTGCATGTGAATTCGGGCGCCGGATAGTTGTCGCGGACAAAGGAGGCGACCTGATGGAGCGTGTCAGAGGGGAATCCCAGCCGCAAATGTGACATGACGAGATCCGTGACCAGTCCGTGGGCAACCGCTATGCCGTGGGCTAATGGTCGCCGACGTTCCATGGCGAGAGCCTCGAAGGCATGGGCGGCGGTATGGCCGAGATTGAGCGCGCGTCTGATGCCGTGTTCAAAAGGATCCTCCGCCACAATCCGCTGCTTTACTCGGACACTGCGCTGAAGAATCCCTTCGAGCTGCGTCAGGCATACCTCCTGCAAATTGATTTTCAGCGCCTCCGCAACGGCCTCGGGCGAGTCGATCAGCGCATGTTTCAACACCTCGCCATAACCCGAAAGCAGTTCTCCGTAGGGTAGGGTGGAGTAGAAAGCCGCCGATATGATGACCGTTTCGGCCTCGCGGAAAGAGCCTATCTCATTTTTAAGCCCGCAGAAGTTTATTCCGGTCTTGCCCCCGACCGCGGCATCGACCGCCGAAAGTAGGGTAGTGGGAATGTTTATGAATCGGATTCCGCGCTTGAATGTCGCGGCTGCGAAGCCTCCAAGATCAGTGACCATTCCTCCGCCTAAATTAACCATGACCGAGCCGCGCGTGGCGCCTCCTCCGGTCAGGGCTGTCCACACTTCTTCGAGCGAGCGGATGTTCTTATTGCTGTCGCCTGCCCCGATGGTTATGATTTTTGCGTCGGCAGCGGCCCGGCTCTCTTTCAGAAGCGGAAGGCAGTATCTGGCACTGTTTTCGTCGGTCAGTATGAAGAGTGAGCCGGGATGTCGGTTCTCTTCGGCCGCGAGGGCTTCATCAAGGGCTTTCGCCGGAGCGGAAGTGAAAATAAGAGCTTGTTTCATTGGGTCAGTTGTAATTGCGGGAGGTTGTTATAAGTCCATAGACAAGCAGCGGCAGCGCGTCGGCCAGATCGTGCATCGAGGGGAACACTATGTCGGCCCCCGCTTCCTTGAGCTCTTCCGTCGCGATAGGGCCGGTGGTGACTCCGATCGTGAAGGCGCCTGATGCGTGTCCCGACTCCACCCCGAGAGGCGCGTTGTCGATCACTATGCATTCGTTGGGTTTCACGTCGGCCAGTTCCATCCCCTTGAAATAAGGCTCGGGGGCCGGTTTCCCCTTTGTGACGTCGCGCGATGTCACGCGCATGTCGAGCGCGAAGGCGCCCGGAAAGTCTTCGTTGAGCCGGTTGAGGAGCGATGACTGGCCTGAGCCGGTCACAAGAACTCGCTTTATGCCTATCTGTTCAAGAAAACCGAGCATCTCGGTCGCTCCGGGCATCGGCTTGACCGGGTCGAGGGCGGCGAACAGTTCCGTCTTGCGGCGGTAGAGATCCTTGACTTCCTGCTCCGTGGCGTCGCGGCCGAAGGCTTTCCTGAAAAGTATGTTTATGGTCGAGGCGCCGGTGCGCCCTTCATAGCGGAAGAAGTCCTCTACCGGAAGCTCTATCCCAACTTCTGCCATCATCCGCTGCCAGGCACGCGCATGGCTCGGCATCGAGTCATAGAGGGTGCCGTCCATATCTATCAGCGCGGCCCGGGGAATGACGTTTATGTAGTCCTGACGGTTAAGGAAGTCCTGTATGAGCTTTGTGTACATCGGAATAGATGGGAGATTGAGGGGTTATTTCTTCTTCTTTTTCTTTTTTGCCGGAGCAGGCTCGGTCTTTATCGTGTCGCCCGGCATGATGAATCCGGCCGGACGCTCGATGAGTCCCTGCTGGATGAGGACTATGGAATCGGCATGCGTGAAACGGTCCTCTTCGGCGGCTTCGTTGCGTGCGCCGCTTCCGGGTGTCCGTCCGTCGTTGAGCCGCAGACCTCTCATTCCTGTCGAGCGGATTCCGCGGCGGAATGCCTGAGTGATCTCATTTATGAGATTGACGCGCACGGTGTCCGTCAGCCGGCGGCTCTCGGCAACCGTCTTTTCGTTGATCCGGGCTTTGCCCAGACGTATTTTCATCTTCTCCGGGGTCCCTTTGATGTTTATGCCGAATTTGAACGGAATCGGCGATTTGATGACGGCAACGTGATAGTTCAGATTGAAATTCGCGTCATTGCTCCCTCTGACGCCGAGCCGGTAGCGGTCCATGTCGAAGATGAAGGGGTAGAGGTCGATGAATCCGTCGTGTATGGCGAGTTCGACATCCATGTGGTCTATCAGGTTACGGTCTTTTTTCTTGAACAGCATCCATTTGGCTATGGTGCGGAAGGTTTCGTTGTCAAGGAGCTGAAGACTGTCGCCCGAGATCTTGAGCGCGAGGTTCAGGGTGTTGAGCCTGAGGTCCATCAGCGAGTCGAGCTCGGTGGTCAGAGCCATGTCCGCATCCACTATGCCCCTCACTTCGCCCAGCAGCGGAAGCAGGGAGTCGATCTGAGGCATCATGTCGAGCACCGAACGCAGATTGAGCCGCTTGATCCTGACGGCGGCAGCCAGCGAAAGAGCGTCGGCTGTCGGGGCTGAATAAAGTGCCGAGAAATTTACGGCGCCGATGTTGGTGTACGCCTTGAGCCGGTCGAGATTCAGCGCTCCGTCATATATCTCCACCAGACCGTCCAGGCCGTGGAGCCACAGATTGGAGTAGAGGACATGGTTGGCGTGGAGCGAGAAATTGGCGGTGATGTTCGAGGGGATAAGGACGGCCGTGCGGCGTGCCGTGTCGGGCAGCTGGCTGTCGAGTTGTCGCTGAAGCAATTCCTCCGATTCGTTGTCGCTCATCCCTTCCGTAACTCCCGCAGCCACTTTGTCGGCGAATACGGCTCCGCGGATCATGGTGGCCATCAGATGGTTGACATCTATGGTGTCCGATTTGACATTGAAGTCGAGCTTGTAGGGCGAGCCGTGGCGCGAAGTCAGTGCGCGTCTGAGATTATGTATGGCGCCGTTCAGCGTGAAATCGCTGTTGTCTATGCGGAGCTTCGTCTCCGCGAGCACTATGGAGTCGGTCGAGAAGGTCAGGTCAAGTCCGGTCAGTGTGTTGCGTGAGGGGAAATAAGGCGTGAAAACCCTGACGCGGCGTGCTTTAAGAGAGCCCGAGGCGTTCCAGCGCAGTAGCAGGTTGCGCATCGGTTTGTCGAGATCGACCGTGATGTCTTCGCGCCCGAGGCGCTGGCGGTCATATTCCGCCATTGCCTGTCGCGCTTCTCTGCGCATGAGCCCCATGACTGAATCGGCCGACAGGTCGGGATGGAGCATGGCCAGAGAGTCGAATCGCGCCTGACGACGCGCCGACATGACCGGACGCGATTTAGGATGCACCGTGAAAGATGCCTGACCGTCGCGCAGTATGGCGCGGTTGTAGCGGTCGGCAAACATTATGGCGCCCGAATTGACCGTCGCTTTCAGCAGAGGGCTGCGCCCTTTCCCTTCGTAGCGTTGGAGTGAGGCGCTGATGCGCGCGTCGCGCAGACGCACACGGATCGAATCCGAGTCAGAGCGGAGCATTATTCTTTCGGCATGTATCGTCGCGCCTATCGGATTGATCTGCGACGTGTCCGAGGAAGTCCTGATGTTCCGGGCGCCCACTCCGGCCGAAAGCTCCCGTCCGCTCAAAGTCATCTCGGGGGTGGCGAGCGCCATCGTGTCGATGGTCAGAGACGCGGTCAGCATCGAGTCGATGAGATGGTCTTTCACCGTGATGCTTGAGCTCGAACCGAATCTGAAAGCGCCGTGGCGTATGTAGGAGTCGAGGGTTCCGTCGGTCATGGCCATGCGGAAATCGTCGAGCGTTATCTCTCCGTCTATCTTTGCCTTGTGGAAGAGCTTGGGTGACAGATAACTGAGCCGCGTCTTGACTTCGGCTTTCCCGCGGAGGGTGCCGCGGATCGCGCATGGAAGTTTCTCAAGCAGTTGCTGGGGCAGATTCTGCACCGTAAGCGTCCCTTCGAAATTTCCCTGTACCGATGGATCGGAAACCGGATGGTCAATCGATGCTTTCAGCTTGAAATCCATCGCTTTACCCATGGCTTCCACTGCGTTGATGCTGATATGCGACGCGTCGGGATTGGCGAGATCTACCGTCGCGTCCATGTCAAATTTGAGCCGTGAAAGATTCAGGCGTCCGAAAACGAGCCGTTTCGCGTCGGCTTTGAATGAAATTTCGGCCGATGGAAGTTCCGGTGATGAAACTATGTACGGTTTCAGCAGTTTCGCTTTCAGCTGAAGGCTCAGGTCGGTGTCGAGTGGCTTCAGGGCCTCCACATATTCTCCCGGCACAAGCTCGATGATCTTCATGAGCCTGACCTCGGGAATGTCGGCTGTGAATTCGTGGACGGTCAGATCGTCCGTCATGTCTATCCGTGTGGAGAACTTGGCCTCGACCTCGCCGACGCGCAGCCTGAAATCGCTGAGCCCTATCTGCATGGGTTTCTTGCTCTCCCATTGGATATTTCCGTCTATCCCGAACGGGGTGGATGGAATTTTCAGCATTGCCAGGGAAGCGGCGGCGTCGCCGGTGGCCGTCAGGGTGTAGAGCGGCTGCCCGTGCGACGAGCTGTCGGCCAGCTGGGCGCGATGCAGTCCGAGCGTGCAGTCAAGAGAGTCGGCCGGTATTCTGAAACGTGCCACGAGGCCGTCGGCTATCGTGAAACTGTTGATGGAGATGTTGGGAATCGCCGTCTCCTTTTTCTCCGGCGTCTCTTCCTCCGATGGCGGCATTATGAGATAATTGGCTCTCAGTGAATCGACTTGCACCAGATTGGCGCGTGTCCCGCAGAGATCCACGTCATAGATCGATATGTCGCCTTTCGCGAGAGCCGCGAGATTGATTCCTCCCGAAAATCTTTTGATGAAAAGAAGTGAGTCGGCGTCAGCGGGGAGTGTCGCCCGCACGCTGTCCGGCAGGTCGCGGAGTGCGCGGCTCGTGATTTCCAGCGAATCCACATCGACGCTGAAGCGCGGGAACGTGTGCCAGAACGTAAGTTCAACCCGTCGGGCGTTTACGTCGGCTATGAGATATTCGCTCGCATACTTGTTGACGAGCGGCGTGAGCTTTTCCGGAGTCAGAATCCAAACTATGAGCGAGATGACAAGCGCTATGAGCAGCGCCACGGTCGTTACCGCGGCTCCGAGCCAGATGAGAATCCTCGCCCATAGAGGGCGCCGTTTCTTTTTCTTCTTTTTGTCCGGTTCGCTTTCCGGAGTCTGTTCCGGCGGCTGTATGTTGGTGTTTTCAGTCAATTTGGTGTCTTTTGGTGAGTTCTGTTTGAACGATAAGGGTTATCGGTTTTATTTCGATGGCGCAATCTGCGGCGAGCGCACCGTCACATGGAAGCAGGGCTGCTTTATCTCATATTTGACCCAGCATTTTCCCTCCTCGCGCATGGCGTATAACACCTCGGCCAGAACGCCTTTAAGCTCTTCGGCCGAATGTGTCTTTTCCGTCGCATCCACTGCGAATCTGACGTAGGATATATCCACCGTCGTCCCTAACTGGTGGACCGACGAATCGACTGCGTTTCTGTTCGCGCGGCGCAGCCGTCTGACGGTTTCCGGAGTACGGAGCACGCTCGTGACCTTTATCCGGTACTTGCCTCCCCCGCGTGCAGCCAGGGTGTCGTTGAAGCGGCGCCCTATCTCGTGGAGCATTGCGGCTCCTTCGGGAATCATGTAGGGGCGCGAATAGGTCAGTTCCTCGACGTAGAAATCCGCGCACGGAGTGACCTTCACCAGCGGGCGCCGGGTGACCAGATGCGAGCGCGTGTCGGAAATCGGCTCTATGCCAATGCGTTCAGCCTCCGCCCAGTGAACGAAATTGCTGTCGTTGAACACCTCGTCGGGTCGCCCTATGCGGTTGAACGTCAGCTTCGTGTTAGGTTCAGGCATCTCGAGCAGCGGATGATTGTAGGGGCTGACGCTGTCTTCCTCGAGCTGACGCACCTCTTTTGGGTCAATCGGCTTGAGAGTGACACTCTCCTTGTTGTCGTGGGAGCAGCTTGAAAGGGCAATTCCCGCGATTATGATGGTATATAGCAGTTTACGCATGATGAATTGCGGCGGAGCAGAAAGAACGTTTGACAATTGGAAAAAGAGCCTACTCCGCAACTTGAGTGTAAAGTTACAACTTTTCCGCCACATACGCAACTTCTTTCATTTTGCGGACGCAGGGTCTGTGCGTCCTTATGTTCCTCAATTCTTAGTCCATACACTCTCAACTTTTGCTGTCCTTGTTGCGGACTATGACCTGGCCCCCGTTGACGAGTACGGCAATCACACTGTCGATGAACTGTCTCTTATACACATCTGACGCTGCCG